>ENA-UOOM01001328-UOOM01001328.1-fermentation-metagenome-genome-assembly--contig:-NODE-1328-length-24205-cov-8.361863_pt1 | contig 24205 bp, 28 predicted proteins | sample MGYA00245781_ERZ724031 | MGnify/ENA primary metagenome ERZ724031 (study PRJEB28704, sample SAMN03018317) | fermentation metagenome | biome: anthropogenic terrestrial biome; feature: soil; material... | reverse complement strand
ACGTGGTTACGGTTTCTAATGTGAAGATGGGATTCCACAAAAAAGCGAAGGTCATCTCTTATGAATGGGATTGTTTATTGGGGAAATACAGTACCGTTGAATTAGGGGATTTTGTGGCAGATATTACAGGAAGTATTACCAGCGGGGAGAAAAGCCTCTCTACTGCTTTAGGTGCAAGCACTGAGGTAAAACAGGTATTAAACCTTATCAGTGGAAATATTACCATAGCAAACGATACCCTTTATATCAGTATGGATAATGTGAATTACACGCTGGCAACAAAGTTGTTTCGTTGGGGAACTGGTGGCTTACAATTTAGTAGCTCAGGGGTAAACGGTACTTGGAAGACAATTATAGATACAAATGGTAATTTGGTAACATAAGGAGTTGATTTGATGAATACTGACGAAATGGCAGTAAAGATTTCAGAGATAGATTCTCGTGAAAAGAGTAATACAAAAAGAATTGATAAAATTGAAGAAAGACAAGATAACCTTGAACAGCTAACAAATTCTTTTTCTGTGATGCAGAATGAGCAGGAACATATCAAAGAAGATTTGGGTGAGATTAAAGGTGATGTAAAAACTTTGGTGGACAAACCAGCCAAGAGATGGGAAAGTGTAGTTGAAAAAGCATTGACTGTTGTGGTTGGTTTAGTGGTTGGTTATTTAATGAGTGGGGGAACGATGTAGGAAAATTTTAGGGTATATAGTGTAGGTGCTATATACCCTTTTTTTTACTTCATTTTCATTTTAGATAAAGGACTAAAATTTTGATATCCCTGTCTTATATCATCGTCAGTTAAATCAAGGTAGGCTTTTTCTGTAATTAAAACACTTGAATGTCCTAAAATTTGAGAGAGGGTATAGATATTACCTCCATTCATAAGAAAACGCTTAGCAAAATTATTCCTTAAGGTATGAGGGGAGACATTCTCTAAATTAATCCTCGAGCAATATTTTCTGAAATTTGATTCAAAAACGCTGTTTATTATTGGATTTCCTCGTTGATTTGTAAATATAAATTTTGAATTAGTGTAAACATCTTTATACTTAAGCCATCGTTTAAGGATAATGTTCATTTGCTGAGAAAAATAAACAAACCTTCCTTTTTTGCTTTTAGTATTTTCAAATGGCAAAAAAATACTTTGCTTTTTTAAATCAATATCTTCTAATTTAATTAAAAGACATTCAGAGATTCTCATACCAGTATCCATTAAAAGATTAGTAATTGTAAAATCCCTATATTCTGAAAAAGAAGAAAGATTAAAGCTTTGTATCAATATTCTAAATTGAGCGTCGGTTATAAACTCTTTTTGCTTTCGTGTATGAGGGAGTTGCTTTATTTTTGACATTGGATTATTTTTAGTGAGTTCAAATTCTTGAGAATAAGAATAAAAAGCTTTTAAGTTTCTGATATAACTGTTTATTGTCAATGGCGAAATTCTTTTCCCATAATCTTCTCTATTTTCTGGATTGTTTGACGATAAAGTTATATCATTTGAAACTGCGGTATATTTTCCCCGTTCTTTCGTGTAATCAATATACTCAGTTACGGTTTTTGAGGTAACTTTATTGAAAGATTTGATATTTTTATCAACACAATATCTTTCAAAAAGTTTTAAAGTTTGCTCATAACTTTTAATGGTTTTTTTAGATAATCCTTTCGTATTGCAATAGACTAGGTAATCTTCAATTTGTAAAAACATTTCAGAGAACATAAAAATAACCTCCTGATTAAAGATAGATTTCACTACCCAACTAATCAAAAGGTTAATAGGCTTAATACAAAAATATTAGTAGGTTTCAATAGGGAATATTGCACAAAATCATGCGTTTTCCCGAATGTTAGTAGGCTTACTGATTTCTATGAAACCCACTGAAATCAATGATTTAACCGGCTTTTTGCTCTAATCGCAATCTGTCGGCAATCAACGCAATAAACTCGCTGTTGGTGGGCTTTCCTTTATGGTTATTCACGGTATAGCCAAAAAGGGCATCAATGGCATCCACCTTGCCTCTGTTCCAAGCAACCTCGATGGCGTGGCGGATTGCACGTTCCACACGAGAGGGCGTTGTGTTGCATTTTTTTGCAATGGAGGGATACAGCTCTTTTGTAATATAATTTAAAACATCCATATCATTCACACTCATAATAATGGCTTCTCTCATGTAGTGATAGCCGCGAATATGGGCCGGAACGCCGATTTCATGAAGAATATTTGTAACCTTTGTTTCCAAATCATACGCCGTATTGGGCTGAGATTGACTAAAGGAAGGGATTCCGCTTTTTACCATCGGTCTTTCCTGCAGCAGCTGACGGATGCGCTGGGTCAATGCATCCATATCGAAAGGCTTCACCATATAATAAGAAACCCCCAGATCCATGGCTTTTTGTACAACCTTGTCCTGAGACAGGGCAGAGAGAATGATGGTAACAGGCTGATGAATGTCGGTATTTTTTTGTAATCTTTCTAAAACGCCGATACCGTCTAAACGGGGCATAATGCCATCGATAATGGCTACATCCGGTGCGGTGTCTCTAATTTTGTTCATGGCGTCAATGCCATCAACAGCAACTGCCACAACAGTCATGTCGTCCTGTTTGCCCAGATGATTTGCGATTAAATCACAAAAATCTTTATTATCATCGGCTAATAGCACTTTTATTTTATTTTGATTCAAAATGATCCCTCCGATTGTTGTTTGATGAATGAATATGCAAATTATACTTGCTTTTGGAATGATTATAGTACAGGAATTTTCTGGTGACAAGGTGTTTTAGTCAGACAAATTCTGACTGAAACTTTAACAAATCTGTAAAATTTTGCATCCTTTTCATCGGGGAATATTACCCGTGCTGATTCCTAAGGATTCTTGGCGTGGGGAAATGAGGGAAATGAGAGAAAAAGGCTTCTTTTGCGGTGGAAAATGAAAAGTTTTTCTTGTCGACTTTTTCGTTTTTCTCAGAAAAAGACGGATTTGACATTGTAAAGCACAGGGAATCCATAGAAAAACAGTCGTATTTGTATTATATTTTACATTTAAATTGGTAATTTTTTAACTATATCATGCTATTCTTTTCCAAAAATGGTTAAAAAAAATACAGCTTCAATTCAGAAAAGAAGGAAATATCGTGTATTTTGAAGAATTTTTATGCAAAAAGGCATAATTTGTAAGAGGAAGGCGGCAGAGGTGCTTTCGGCTCAATTTTCATTCCCTCCTCGTGTTTCTTCATGAAAATTGCTGAAAGAAAGTGCCGTGTTTTTCAATGGGTGTCGACCTTGTCGACACCCATAAAAGACAAAAGTCTTATTTTGAACCGATTATTTGTTCCGGATGCAATTTTTCATAGATGGCATCGGCAAGCAGGGCAAATTCATGAACGCCCAAGGCCTCTCCCCGTATCCGCTCATCCCAACCGAAAGCGGTGATCAAAGAGGATAGCGCTTCCTTTGAAAGGTTTAGCTTTCCTTGATTATGCAAGCTGTTTAACAAGGTTTTTCGTCGTTGACCAAAGGCGCATTTGACCAAGTGGAAGAACAATGCTTCATCCTTGGGCGCCACCTTGCGCTGAGGAAGAACCTTTAGGGTAATTACAGCGGAGGCCACTTTTGGCCGGGGCATAAAGCAGGAAGGCGGAACAATCATATCCAGTCTTGCATCGCAATAATACTGCACCGCCACAGAAAGGGCGCCATATTCCGATGCCTTAGGGCTTGCCTGCATACGCTCCGCTACCTCTTTTTGCACCATTACCGTGATGGTATCAATGGCTCGTCCATTTTCCAGCAAATCCATGAGAATGGGCGTTGTAATATAATAGGGGAGGTTGGCAACTACCTTAATGGGTTTCCCTCCATTTTTTCGCTGAATTAATCCATCTATATCTGCTTTTAAAATATCTTGATTTAAAATTTCTATATTTGTATAGCCCTTTAAGGTTTGCTGTAATATGGGGATCAGGGTCTGATCAATTTCAACCGCAACCACCTCTCGGGCATTTTCTGCCAAAATCTGGGTCAGAGAGCCAATACCGGGGCCGATTTCCAACACGCAGTCTTCCTTTGTGATGCCTGCGCTTTCGGCAATATTATTTAATATATTTGTATCAATGAGAAAGTTTTGCCCAAAATTCTTTTTAAAGTAAAAACCATTTTCTTCGATAATTTGCTTTGTTCTGGAAGGGGTGGAGATTCTTTCTGTCATGCTTGCCTCCTTTTATTGGCCAATGCCCAAGCTGCCCAATAGACCGAAGGACAGTATGGATACAATGATTCCTGCCGTCAGTACGCCCAGTGCGATGACGGGAAATGTTTTCTTCGGGTCCATATTCAGAAGCGCGCTAATCAATGCGCCCATCCAGGCCCCTGTGCCGGGCAGGGGAACCGCTACGAAAAGAAATATTCCCCAGTATTGATATTTACGAATTTGTTCACTTCTGTCATCGGCTTTTCTTTCGCACCATGCAACAAAGGCACGCAAGGGTGTTTTTTTCAGCACCTGAAAAATATACCGGATAAAAAGCAGAATAAAAGGAATTGGCAATAAATTGCCAATGAATGCAATAATAAAGGTAGGCAGCCAGTTCATTTGCAGTGCAAAACCTGCAATGATGCCGCCCCTAAGCTCCAAAATCGGGAGCAAGGATACAATAAAAACAATGAATTCCCTCGCAATAGAACCTTGTAGGGTTGTAACAAACCAGCTTGCAATTGCTTCAGCCATGGGATTTCCTCCTGAAAAAGAGCATGGAAGGTAGTCCATGCTGCGTTTTTATATCTTAGAATCTATATTATATACTAACCTGATTTATGAAACAACTAAAAAAATATTAATCTTTTCTTTGACAATCTTTTGCGGTTTTGTATTGAAATTGTATGTTTGTTGTGGTTATAATGTAAACATTGGGAGTATTTTATATTTTTGATAAAAATTTAAAGTAAAATTGATACTTCGACGAGCTTCGTTTATATATGGAAAGGGTGAAGAATTTGACAGAGGAATTAAGAGCACAGTTAATGGGGGTTAAACTAACAAAAAAAGAAAAACTGATTGCAGAGTTTGTCTTGGATAATTTCGCAGAGTCCTGCTTTATTACCTCTACTGATATCGCAAAAAGGCTGAATGTCAGTGATTCGTCCGTCATTCGCTTTACCAGAACTTTAGGATATTCCGGATTTATGGATTTTCAAAAAAGCATAAGAAAAACATATACAGAACGTATTAACAGTGTGTCGGATAATATTACGGTGCCCTCGGAACGGCTAAAGCTTTCCATCAGCAAATTGGGGCAAAGCGACATTGTGGAGAGCTATTTTTCCAATGTGCTGCAAAATTTGAAATATTCTATCAATCATAACGATACATTGGCCTTTGAACGGGCGGCGGGCTTAATTGCGGGCAGCAAGCGCAAGTTTATTGTGAGCTCAAGAGCGAATTCCTGTATCGGTGATATGATGCTGTTGTTGTTAAAGCACCTGTTGACGGATGTTTATGATACATCCCATCCGGCTTTGAATGTGATTGACCATTTGTGCGATATTACGGAAAATGACTGTATTGTTGCAGTCAGCTTCCCCAGATACTCCGAAATGGATTTGTTGGCCGCCCAAATGGCCTATGAATCCGGTGCAAAAATTATTTTGTTGACAGATAAGGCAAGCTCCCCTTTGGCACAGTATGCGACACAGCTTTTGACGGTAAGTGTGGACAGCAACACGTTTTTTAATTCCTATGTGGGTGTTTTATTCACCATGGAGCTTCTATGCTCTTTTATCAGCAGAAAAATGGGGTATTCCACCGAGGCAAAGCTGCAGCTGATCGATCGGTATATTTCTAAGGTTGGATTATTCTAACGGATTTTGAAACGATTGACAGAATTGTAATCAGGATATAACGCTTCATTTTCTTCCGAAAAAGGCGAAACATATCTAATAAAAAAATTACAGGGCAATTGCCCCGTAATTTTCTTTTTATGATGTCCGGTTGCGGGGAAAGGCCTTAATAGCGGCAGTTCACATAATCATCAATCAAGGATTTTCGGCTTTCTTCACGAAAAACCCCTTCCTCCCGTAGGCATTGAAGCACTCGGAGGCTGGTGGAATGGAGAATACTAGCCTCTTCTTGGATGACAATTTCAAAAAGCCTGCCCTTTAGGTATTTGCTGTGCACCTTCACAAAGTAGGCCTCCGTCCCTTGGTAGTCCAACATACGAAGGACAGCCAGTGTGGCACGGTCTTTTTTATGATAATAGAAATTGCTCTGCTCCAAATACTCCCGTTTTAGCTCATAGTCCATATCCTTGGTGGTGCTGATGGATTTTTGCTCTTTGGCCAAAGCATTATAGTATTGGTAGTTGAACAATGCCTTCTCCACGGTGTCCATATTGGTAAAAGGCCCAATGTTTCCATATACAACGGCCCTGTAGTTTTTTTGCAGATATTCCCGTTTTGTCATATCTCCTTTGATATATTGATCAATCAGACTCTGACGGTATTTAAAATATTTTTGTATTGCGTTCATTTGGTGCCTCGCTTCCATCCATTCCCTGTGGTATTCTCCTCCGTTACCCTGTTACAATGGTGGAAGAATAGTTAGGGAGAGGATTTATATGCAGACTTTTTTAGAATTTTATCAAAGGGAGATTCAGCCCAAAATTGCGGCGATAGATGTTTTTTTAAAAACAGAGCCTCAGCCTTATGCGGCGGCGCAGGTTTCAGAGCTTTTGTCCATACCATCAACAGAGCTGTCCCATTTATTGGAACAAGAAAAGCTTTTGATTATCACAAAAGGTACTTTTTTGCACTTAATGCAAATTGGCTCTTCTCCCATTTGCAGGATGTTTCGCAGGGAGGTTTCCCGCGGGATATCGATGTCATATTCCCCAAAGGAAATTTCGTACATATATGATTTAAAATTAAAGGATGTAGAGGCGGCCGCCGAAAAGCTGGGAAAAAATTATTTTTCCTCGAGGGAGCTGCCCCTTCTTTTTGGGGAAATTGTTATTTCCGATAAACAATTTCGTCGGTGAGGTTTTTCGCAGCTTCTTTGCCTGCAAACAATTCCACAAGCTTTAGGGCAAAAGGAACAGCTGTGCCCGGCCCCCGGGAGGTGATGATGGCGCCGTCAACACAAACAGGGCTTTCGGAAGGCGTTGCACCAAGGAGCTTATCCTCTATGCCCGGATAAATGGTGGCTGTTTTCCCCGCAAGGAGATTCAGCTCGCCCAAAATGAGAGGTGCGGCGCAAATGGCACAAACGGGGAGTTGGGCTTTTGCATACTCCTGAATGAGGCTGCAAAGCCCTTTGTGTGCCAACAGATTTAAGGTGCCCGGCATACCGCCGGGTAACACGATGCCGTCTGCCCGGTGCTTCCGTGCCTCGTCAAAGAAAATATCCGCCGTAAAAAGGACATTATGGGCACCGCTCACTTGCAGAGACTGGGTGATAGAAACAAATTTTGCATCAACCCCAACACGGCGCAATAAATCTAAGGGGGTAACTGCCTCCATTTCTTCAAAGCCTTCCCCAAGGAAAATATAAACCTTTTTCATGAAAATAACCTCCTAATCCGTTTTTTACTACAAGAAGTATATTGCATTTATTATATTCTAAAAATATAAATTTATCAAGGAGACCCTTGACAGCGGCAAGCGTTGGATTTATGCTGTATAAAAACTTAGGAGGCAGTTGTATTGGAAATTGAAAAAAAATATTTGACAAAGGAAGTTCCTTTTTCTATAAATCGCTTTGAGTGCAAGCAGATTACCCAGGCATACCTTTCCTTTCGGCCGACCATTCGTATTCGTAAAAGCCAAGAGGATTATTTTTTGACGATAAAGGGGAAGGGCCATGTGGCCAGAGAGGAATTTGAAATCCCCATTACCCAAAAGGAATTTGAGCAGCTTTCTGTGAAAACAGAGGGCAAGCAGGTTAGAAAAAAACGATATTTGATTCCCATTGAGAAGGGATATACGGCGGAGGTTGACGTGTATGAGGGCCCCCTTGCGGGACTGATGACAACAGAGGTGGAGTTTCCTACCATGGAGGAGGCGGAGGGCTTTGTGGCGCCGCCATGGTTTGGAAAAGAGGTATCGGAGGATCACCGGTACAAAAATACTTCCCTGTCCCTTTATGGGAAGCCGGCAGAGGCGGAATAAAAGTTTGTGCCATACATAAATGTGGTGATAAAGCCACCGACTTGAATGCATCCTAACGGATGCATTTTTTCTTTTTTGGTCTTTTTCATTTTCGCATTGCATACATTATAGCGATGGACAAGTGACAAGCGAAGGGGAGAGGCCGAGTATGTATAATAGAAGATATGACAAAGCATTTTTGATGCTCAGACAGGAAACGGCTGGCTATGGTTTGGGCCAAAGAGCACCTTGGGGCAGCTGTGTGATGGAAATTAAAAACGGAACGGGAAGAATCAGTTTAACGGTGCAGGGGCTGCGTCCCATGCGCAGAGGCAGATATGGCGTTTATGCCATTGCAGGAGAGAGAGAAAAACAAAAAAGCTTTTTTTGCGGCGTTTTGGTGCCGGATACAGCGGGCTACGGGACATTGAAATGGGACTTTAACCCGGATCAGCTGGAGGATAGCAATACGATGATTGAGGATTTACATACTGTTGCGGTTTTGGCAGAGGCCGACGGAGGGTTTTCTGCACCGCTGACTGCCTATTTTGGAAGCAAGGCGGATTGGCGCACCTATTTCAAGATGGAGAACAAGCAAAAGGAAACCCAAAAGGAACTCCTGATGGAGAAGAAAAAAGAAGTAAAAAAGGAGCCTGTGCAAGAGGAAAAATCAGCTACAGAAACAATCTTGGCCGCTGCCGAGGCTATGCCGATGGCTCCCTTTGCATTGCCGAAATTCCATAAAGAGAAAGAGGAAAAAGAGGCAGAAAGCAGCCAGCCAAAGGAAAAGATGGCGAAGGAAGCGAAGAAAGAAAGCTATCACGGCAGCTTCCGGGGGCTTTTGGAAAAATTTCGTACGGAATTGGAGGATTTGCAGGAGGAAGGCATTTTTACAGAAAAGGAAATGAGCCGCATTGAGCGGGCAGGCAGAAGAAATTTACAAAATGCCGTTGCCGCCGAAACCACGGAGAAGAATGCGGTGGCGAGAAATATCCAGAGTGCTGTGATCAAGGACGGCGGATTAAAAAATGAGGCAGATGCAGTGGCGGAGAAGCCCGAGGGTAAGGAAGTCTCCATAGACAAAGGGAAAAATGAGGCGACTGTGGCGGAAAACACTGTCCTTGATCAATTTATGGCAAAGTATAGGCTTTTGAAGGAAAATACGGATATTCTTCCCTTCGGTGAGGAAGCTACCCCATGGAAATGCATTTCTGTGGAAGAGTTGGTGTTGTTGGAAGGCATTCCCATGTCTTGGCTGAAAGATTTCTTTATTTTAAATGCCGTAAAAAAATATCATCATTTGATTTGGCAGCCCCGAAAAACGGGCTATTGCATCGGCATACCGGGAACACAGGCGGAATATGACAAGAGGAAGGCAGAAAAATTAGGCTTTGAGGAGTTTAAAAGCATGGAGGACGGCGGATTAGGCTACTGGCTTTTTACAAAGAAATAAGGGTTGCCTTTCGCCCCATTCCTATAGTAAGATACCTTTATGAAATGTATTAGATTAAAGGAGAGCGTTATGAGAATCAGAAAAAAGCCATGGGCAGAGGCAGAGCTTGCGCACAATAGCAGGGTCATTGGGGATGGAACGGCATGGAAGGGTAAATGGTCGGAATTTTTTAGAAACCACAACCCCATTTATATTGAAATTGGATGCGGAAAGGGTGGTTTTATTACGAAAAATGCCCGGATGTACCCCCAGTATAATTTTATTGGTCTGGAGCGACAGCAATCGGTAATCGCCCTTGCGGCAAGAAGGACGGATACGGAATTGCCGAATTTGGCTTTGCTTTGGGAAAATGCCGCAAATCTTTCGGATTTGTTTCAGGTGGGAGAATTTCAAAGGCTGTATTTAAACTTTTCCGACCCATGGCCGAAAAAAAGAATGTATAAGCGCAGGCTGACCTACCGCGGCTTTTTAGAAAGCTATCGCCAGAGGATGGGGAATCATGCAGAGATATTTTTTAAGACGGATAACCGGAATTTATTTGAATTTTCTTTGAATGAGTTTTGTGCGGATAACTGGAAGCTTTCTAATATTTCCTTGGATTTGCACAATAGTGAGTATGAGGGGAATATTATGACGGAATACGAAGAAAAATTTTCTGCCCAAGGGATGCCCATTTATCGCTTGGAAGCAAGGTATGACGCTTAATGCTTCCGCCATTGCTGTTTTTTAGGTGAAAAAAGGAGTCGTGCTATCGGCTTCTTTTTTTGTATGGGAAGGACAAGCAATTGGCAAAGAAAAAAGCGGCCATTTAGATGATAAATGCGCCGCAAAGAATACAACCCTTATGTACTTCTATTCGTTTTGCTCTTCTAAGTTCGGTTCTGGAAAATTTTCAGATTTTGCTTTGAATTCAACAGAAAGCGGATCATCGCTCACGACCAAGGCGGTCAAGAAGGTACCATAGAAATGACTTACATTTTTTCGCCAATTTCTGCAAATTTGCTGTGCCTGTGGTTTTGAAACAACCGAAACGCTAATTTCCATAAGCGGTGCGCCGTCATAATCACAAAGGCCGCATTTGACAAGAAAGTCTCCATTCAGTTCGGGGAAATAATTTGCAGTTACTGCATATTCGGCACGAATACGCTTGCTGTTTTCCTTCACATAAATGCTGATATCTTCTTTTACGCTTTCGCTTACATGATTTTGAAAATAGTTGATCACATCTTCGCCGTCATCGGTAAGGGTATAACGGGTATTATTACGCTCTTTTGCTTTTTCCAGCCAACCGGCCTCTACAAGCTCTGCCAGATATTGTTGGACGGAAAAATAATTCATATATTCTTTATTCAGCAGAAACTGACAAATTTCACTATTAGAAAGGGAGATTCCCATTTTTTGCACCAGGTGCAATATAATAAGTTTGTGTTCCGCTAATTGTCGAATGGGATCAGCCACGGGTCAGGTCTCCTTTCAAAATATCTTATATTTTAGCATAAAAAGCAGAAAAAGAATAGGGTTATTTTTATCAATTTAAGGAGATGCCCTGGCTGATGTGTTTGTCTTTTAATAATTTATGCAGGCTGTTCAAAACCTCCCGCTTGTGCAAACTCCAAAATGGAGCCAAAAGGAGGCTTTTATCGCCGTCTCCCGTGAGGCGGTAAATCACAATATCCTTGCGCAAAAGAGAGATGCACCGGCAAAGCAGTTCCAAATAGGCATCGTGTTCCAAGGGTACATAGGCGCCTGTTTTATAAAGCTCAGCCAGCTCCGTACCGGCAAGCACGTGCATTAGCTGCAATTTGATTCCATGTATGGGCAGGCGGTTTATAAAGGCAATGGTATGGAGCATATCTTCTGCTGTTTCCCCGGGGAGCCCCAAAATAACATGGGCCACAATAGGAATATGCAGGCGGTGTAGATTGGCTGCGGCGTCCAAAAAAACGCTGTTAGGATAGCCCCGGCGTATGAAGCCGGCAGTATTCTCATTGGAGGTTTGCAGCCCCAATTCCACCCAAAGCTTTGTTTTCAGGGATAGCTCCTGCAATAGGGCAAGGACATCCTCTCCCAGGCAATCCGGGCGGGTGGCGATAGAAATGCCCACGATGTCCTGTTGGGCAAGGGCTTCCTCGAATTTTGCCCGCAGAACCGTAACGGGGGCATAGGTGTTGGTAAAGGCTTGAAAATAGGCAATATAGCAAGCAGCGGGCCATTTTTCTTTTGTTTGGGCCTTTCCCCTTGCAATCTGCTGTGCAATGGAGAGGGCCGCATCCTCGGCAAAATCCCCCGAACCCCCTGCGCTGCAAAAAATACAGCCGCCATGGGCGATGGTTCCGTCCCGATTGGGGCAGGTAAAGCCTCCATCAAGAGAAATTTTTGCCGTTTTTCCCCCGAATAAGGTGCGGTAATATTCATTTAGACTTCTATATGGATATTGTGCCACAAAATTACTTCCCTTCGTAGGCTTGGCAAAAATTTTTCTGGCGTAACCCCTCGCACAAGGTGATTACAGCCCTCCATCTGCCTTCATCTTCGGCGGTATGACGTATCAGCAAAAGAAAATCCGCTTTGCTGCTTTCCAGAAAGGAATGGGCAAAGTAATTGGAGTCCTTCTCTTTATAGGCTGACAGAAAAAGCTGCAGGCTATCTTCGGTAATGGCCAGCGGAATACAGGGTTCCATCTCTAACAGGATTTCCTCCACCGTTTTATTTCCGCAGGGACGCTTTGCAAAATAGTAGTAAAAGCTGCGGCTATCAAAAAAAAGTACATGGGACGGAGGAAAGTTTCGTCCGTCGGTCATGGTATCCCGCAATAGATTTAAAGAGCCACAAAGTTCCTTGCGGCTAATGGTTTGTTTCATAATAAAATCACCTCAAAACCTTTGGGTTTTAAAGTAATATGCGCTTGAAACTGAAAAAAAATGATGTAAGATTTTTACTCTATCCAAAGCTTCAGTTCTTTGCGCAGCGCAGCGTTGTGTTCCGGGGACAGAATGCAAAACCGTAAATATTTGTCATTTAAAAAAGTAAAGGAGGAAGCATCACGAATGAGCATTTTTTTCTGAATTAATTTTTCAAAAAGCTCTGCCGCTGTAATTTTCTCCGACAATAGCTTAACAAGAATAAAGTTTGCCGAGGAGGGGAAGGTTTTTACATTTTTCCAAGAGGAAAGCTCCGTAAATGCATTTTTGCGTTCTTCGGAAATCAAGCTTTGGGTTCTTTTATGAAAGGCGGTATCCACAAAAATTTTTTCTCCCGCAAATGCAGCCAAGCTGTTTACACTCCAAGGATCCTGATTTGCCTTTAAGCGTTCCAAAAAGCTTTGGTTAGAGGAAACGCCATAGCCCAAGCGAATGCCCGGTGCGGCAAAGAACTTTGAAGTGCCCCGCACCACAAAAAGATTATCAAAGGCTTCCGTCAGCCCAATGGCGCAAATTTCCTCTAAATTATCGGAAAATTCAATATAGGTTTCATCCACCATAACAGAGGCTCCATTTTTTTTGGTATGCCGTAAAACTGTTTCCAGCTGTTTTGTCGTAAATGCCGAGCCGGTGGGGTTGTTGGGGTTGCAAATCACCAGCATACCGATATCCGGTGTTAAAGCCGCCAGCAACGCAGGCAAATCAATGGAAAAATCCTTTTCCTCTTTTAAGGGGAAATAGAGGAAGTTGCCGCCGGACAGGGTGATTTCCCGTTCATACTCGGAATAGGCCGGCCCGATGATGATGCTTTTTTTTGTGTGTACTGTTTGAATGAAGGTGGAAATCAACTCTGTTGAGCCATTTCCCACCACAATATGGGCAGGGCTTGCCCCCGTATAGCTTGCGATGGCCTGCCGTAAGGAAGTATAGTTTTTATCGGGATAGGTGGAAATAATATTTAAGTTTTCCGCCAAAGCCTTTTCTGCGCTCTTGGGAAAGCCAAGGGGATTGATGTTTCCGCTAAAATCTATGATTTCGCTTTTTGTAATGCCGTATTTTCTTTCAATGGCGTCTAAATCTCCGCCGTGCTGATGCATGAGCTGCATGATGATACACTCCTTTGGTTAAAAAATTTCTTCTATCTTCTCAAGGGCAGTGACCTTCGGGCTTTGTTTTTTGATGCGAGGATAGAGAATATATGGGTCTCCCGGAGAAATCTCCGTAATTTCAAGTAAAATTTGTGTTGTTTTTTCAAAGGTTAGAGAGAAAGCAGTCCCTTTCTCCAGCCATAAATCAGCAAGGGTTTTCCCTGTTGTTTTATTGACACTGCGCTTTGAGCCCAGGGGAGAATACTCCACAGGGAAGTTATTTTCATCGGGAATGGAAAGGAGATAGTCTCCCCCATCCTCCAGAGAGAAGGCGGCGCACAAATCCCGGCAGAAATCGTCCAAAGGGGTATTTGTGGGGATGTCAACAATTTTCCAAAAATCCGGATCCTCTTTGAGAAACACCTTGATGGTCAGGATGTCCTTTTCCGGGCCCATATAAAAAATATGCTCAAAGCGGCTGATTTCTGTTTCCCTTGCCAAAGCAGCCAAAATTTCATCATAGGGCAGTTTGATTGGCATTTTGTATTTATCCGCATCTTCCTCAGTACTGCCCCAAAAGGCTTTTCCAAAGGGGCTAAGACTATAATAGCTGGGCGGTGTGAACAGCTCTGCACCAATATTATGCTCCATGATTAATAAGGAAGATAAATTATTTACCAAGTGAAAATAGCTGATTGGCGTAAAGGAAATGGGTCGTAAAAGGCCAAAGAAGCTGCTCATGGGGAAGATAAACCATTTATCCAGCATAATGCCTGTAAAAAGGAAGGAGGAAATTACCGCCTTATCCTCTTCAGTGAGCTCCCCCGGAGGTGCTTGCCAGATTTCTTCAATATCAATCTCCACCTGCTTGTAAAAATCAACAAAAATGCGATCGGTTTCCGTGGGTGTATATAGGCATTCCTTGAAAAAAGCCGGGGTTGCAATGCCATGCTCCAACTCCATAGAAATGGAGAAGCGCTCCGCCGCAAGCTCACAAGCCGCCTCCACAGCGGCCGCTAGAATTTCTCTGTTTTCCCCTGCGAAAAAGGTATCACAGAAGGGGGCACGCTGCACCTTTTTTGTGTGGATTGCGGGCATATAAGTAAAAAGCCCCAGCCGCCACGCAATGCGGGTTAAATATTCTAAATAAAAATCATTTTCGTGAGCAATTTCCTTTAAAAGAATATCCCTGTCTTCCTCTAAGAAGAATAGGGTTTCATCCATTTTACAATCGGGCACACAATAGTCCGTCAGCCTGCGCAAATCCTCCACAAAAGGGTGGGACTCCAGAGAATAGGAAAGAAGCTGAAAGCTGCACTTCTCTAAGCCCTCCTGTGCAGAAGGCAAACGAAGGGTATATTGGTATTCTTTCCCAGTAGCCTGGCTTTCCAAATCCTGCCCGATGATATTGGCGGGGGTGAGCAGGGTATCCGAAGCGGCCGCAGTATAAAACCATTTGGTAAAAGCAAGGGCGGCGGCAGCCCGTAAGCCCTTTTGACAGGCGGGGTTCATATGGGCACACATAGAGGTGTAGCCGTCTAAAAACAGCCGCAGCAGTTGTTTGTGCTGAGACGGGATGGTCTGTGTATCATTCATGAAAAAGCTCCTTTTGGGAATATGGTTTTACAGAAGGACGGTGGGGCTGATCAAGCCTTTTTCTATTCTTACAGGCATTACCCGTCCTCTGTGGGTTTTTTATTGTGACGACTCCGTTTGGAAATGTGCGGATGTTGCCGCAACATATCCCACTGGGTTGATTCTATCATTTTTTCTGGTTTTTAGAAGAAATTTAGAAAAAAAATAAAAAAACTTTACGAATTTCTCTTTTAGTATTGTTTTTCCGTTTCACTGTAAATATAATCAAGAAAGACGCTTAAAATTAATTGTAACAGAAAAAAGAACAAATTGAAATACGAAAAACAGGAAAATGCTTAAGCAATTTGCCCCCCGATGGCGTGAGGCAGCGGTGTGTTTTTGTGCAAAGGACAGATTCGCAAAAAGTTACAGATATTTTATCATGTTATTGTTGAAAAGGAATATAAAATATGGTATATTCCTTGTATTGAAAACAAATGTTTTCGGTAAAAAAACAGGAGGAGAAAAAGTGAAGGAAGACAAGAATTTTTTTATTGTGGATAAAAGTGTTTTACCTGAAATATTTTTAAAGGTAATGGAAGTGAAAAATCTTTTAGAAAGCAAGAAAGAAAAGACAGTTCAGGATGCGGTGACGAAGGTGGGAATCAGCCGCAGTGCTTTTTATAAATATCGGGATGCCGTTTATCCCCTTTATGAAAATACCAGAGGGAAAACCGTTACCATTTCTACAAATTTAGATAATACCCCCGGCCTTTTGTCAGCGGTTTTAAATGGCATTGCCACGGAGGGCGCAAACATCCTGACAATTAACCAGACAATTCCCATAAACGGAATTGCCAATGTAACCATAACCATTGAAACCAATGCCATGCAGGGCGAGTTCAGTCACTTGATCAGCCGCATTGAAGGCTTACAGGGGGTACAATCTCTTCGCATTATCGGCAGAGAGTAAATATAGGTAAGACTTTATTGCAAGGTGAAACAGAGCTCTGCGGTTCATTGTGGGATAGGGTTTTGAAGAAACAGGTGCATGAAATTTTGTGCCGGAGAGCACAGGCTTTCTAAAGGAAAGCAGCTCGGTGAAAGAGGTCGACTTTACAAATTCAACGGGCTCCTCTTAGAGGAGCTTTGTTTTGTCCGAATAACGTTTGATAATGATATTTTTAAAAAATATCGTTGCACTGCTGTAAGAAGTGGAGGATAGGAGCATGATACATATTAGGATTCCGGCAACATCGGCAAATATGGGCCCGGGCTTTGATACAATTGGTGTTGCTTTGGAATTATATAACCACCTTTGGGTGGAGGAAATACCCGAAGGCTTGCGGATCGAAGTGAAGCGGAAGCAGGAAATTGAAATCCCCTTGGATGAAAGCAATTTAATTTACCAAACCATGCAGTATTTTTATGAAAAAATGGGCCTGCCCATGCCCGGCGTGCATTTGATTCAAGAGGATTATATTCCTATGGTCAGAGGGCTGGGGAGCAGTGCCGCTTGTATTGTGGGCGGGCTGATTGCTGCCAACGAACTGGCAGGCAGACCTTGTGATAAAGAAGCCTTGGCACAAATGGCGGCAATGCTTGAGGGGCATCCGGACAACTCTAATCCGGCCATTTTTGGCAGTATGGTTGTAGGTGCGCAAAACAAGGAAAACATGATGCACGTGCGTCTGGATTTGCCTGAGGATTTGGTGTTTGCCACTATGGTACCCGCTTTTCCTGTTTCTACGGCAAAGGCCAGGGCGGTTTTGCCCGAGGGATATTCTCGGGAGGAAGTGGTTTTTAATGTATCAAGGGGCGCTTTATTGGTAGCCTCCATTATGAGCGGTAAGCTTGAAAACCTGTCCATGGCCATGGAGGATAAAATCCATCAGCCATACAGAAGCCGGTTGATTCCCAATATGTATCAAATTTTTGAAAAAGCAAAAGCATACGGTGCATTGGCCGCTTATTTGAGCGGAGCCGGCTCTACGCTGATGGCCATGGTAAAAAGGGAGCATTTAGGGGTGTTTCAAAAAAAAATGTCTGCCTACTTGCAAACCCTCCCCGATCATTGGCAGTTAACGCTTTTCAAGGCGGATGTTGCGGGGGCTAGGGTTGAGACAGAATAACAGGAGGAAAGAACGATGTTAATTGTGCAAAAATACGGCGGCAGCTCTGTTGCCAATGAGGAGAGAGTTTTTAATGTTGCCAGAAAAATTATGAAGGCGAAGGAAGACGGCAACGACATTGTTGTGGTTTTGTCCGCCCAAGGAAAAACAACGGACGGGCTGATTGCCAAAGCCAAGGAAATGAATCCCAAGGCAAGCAGAAGAGAAAAGGATATGCTTTTGGTGACGGGAGAGCAGCAGTCGGTGGCGTTAATGGCAATGGCCATCAATGCTTTGGGAGGAAGAGCGATTTCCTTAAATGGTGTGCAGGCCGGCATTGAAACAACCAATACTTACAGCAACGCAAAAATCCGTAAAATTCAAACAGAACGTATTGAAAACGAACTGGAAAGAGGAAACATTGTTCTTGTGACGGGATTTCAAGGGATGAACGCCCAAGGAGATATGACAACGCTGGGACGAGGAGGGTCTGATACCTCTGCGGTTGCCTTGGCGGCAGCACTCCATGCGGATGTTTGTGAAATTTATACGGATGTGGATGGCGTATACACCGCAGATCCCCGCATCGTGAAGGATGCACAGAAGTTGGATGAAATCAGCTATGACGAAATGCTGGAATTGGCATCCTTGGGAGCCAAGGTGCTGCATTGCCGTTCCGTTGAGGTAGCGAAAAAATATAATGTAAAGCTGTCGGTGCTTTCCAGTATGGTAGAGGGAACAGGGACAGAAGTGAAGGAGGAAGGTAAAATGGAACGAATGCTCATTAGCGGTGTGGCAGCAGATAAAAATGTATCTCGTATTTCTATCCTTGGTATTAAGGATGAGCCGGGGAAGGCTTTTGAAGTTTTTTCTTTGATGGCGAGGGAAAAGGTAAGCGTGGATATTATTCTGCAATCTAACGGACATGACGGAAGGCAGGATATTTCCTTTACGATTGCCAAAGACGACTTGGATATTGCATTGAAAGCACTGGAGGATAATCAAGAAAGATTGACAGCGAAAACAATTCAGCATGATGATAGCGTTGCAAAACTGTCCATCGTTGGTGCAGGTATGGCTACCAATCCCGGTGTAGCTGCCATGTTTTTTGAAGCAATGTTTGATGCCGGGGTAAATATTGAGATGATCTCTACCTCTGAAATAAAAATTACGGTTTTGATTCCGGAGAAGGACATTGAAACGGCTATGGTAGCGGTGCATGATAAGTTTAAAAATGCTTCTGTTAATATGAGAAAAAATTAATTTGTAAAGGCGTCCTCAAATTCTGGGGATGCCTTTTTGGTGGGTGTAATAAAAACTGCTGAAATGAAACAGGGACGGCAAAAACCACCGGTGTTCCGGTGGTTTTTGGCATCATAAAAGCCAAAGATATCATTTTTTTACTTGCTTCTTCTAAGGATTAGTCATTACAGTCATATTTGTTCATAAAGAAATAATGCTGCTGATTTAAATAGTCCCGGGCGATGTCAAGGGCCTCGCCAAAACGCTGGAAGTGCACAACCTCTCTTTCCCGCAGAAAACGTAAGGGTGCAAGGACATCGGGGTCATCTGTCAAATCAATCAAGTATTCATAGGTAGTTCTGGCTTTTTGCTCGGCAGCCAAATCTTCATATAAATCCGTAATGGGGTCCCCTTTGGATTGGAAGGCTGCGGCGCTAAAAGGCACGCCGGCGGCGGATACGGGGTAAACCCCTAAGCCGTGGTTAACATAGTAGGCATCTAAGCCGGAATTGATAATATCATCCTTGGTTAAACCCTGTGTTAATTGGTGGAAAATGGTTGCCATCATTTCTGAATGAGCAAATTCCTCGGTGGCAATATCGTTTAAGGTTGCCTTTGCTTCGGGGGTAACCATTGTGAATTTTTGGCTTAAATATCGCAGGGAAGCCCCTAACTCGCCGTCAGGACCCCCATATTGCTCCAGCATAATTTTTGCCAACCGTGCATCGGGTTTTTTAATGGAAATGGGGAATTCCAATTTTTTTTCATAAATCCACATTTAGATACACTCCTTTCCGGCGAAAGAAACATTTGCGTCTTTTTGCCAAGGCCAAGGGGTATCCATCCATTGCCATTGCTCTGTGTTGGTTGCATAACTGCGGAAGGAGCAAAGAGGGCCGTATTTTTCTTCATATTTCAGACGTAGGGCGTCAGCGGCCGTAATCACTTGATTATAGGTATCAATTGCTTCGTTATTATCCGGATGTGTATTCAAAAAAAGACCTAGGTCAAGAGAGATGAAATCCAGTTCCATTAACTTTGTCATCATATCATTTTGCGTCATTTCCTAAACCTCCTTTGCAAATCGATATAGTTGCCAACCTGAGCAATAAGGTACAATCAAATCATAAAAAGCTGTTCCGCACACAAGGCTTTGTGTTTGCTCCATTGGAGCCATATAAGGCTGAAAGGGGACGTAGGCCTGTGCCAAGTCCATGGACTCTTCGCTGGGCGTATCATAACCTGAGACCACACCTTTGCGGGTCTGCGTATCAGAGAAACAGCTGTTGGAAACGAAATTTTTAGACATTTCCTTCATAATAAAAGCCTCCTTTTGATTTTACAATATCATGATATGGAGGAAGAATGATATAGTGCAAGGACTAATCAGAGGAAGCTGATTTATAAAAGAACGGATTGAGAGAGTATCCCGAAAAGGTATGGGGTCTACATATGAACGCAAAAACAGACAAGCGGTGGAGTTCTTGTCTGTTTTTTGCCTCCTTTAATAAGGGTAGATTGTGTGCGGCAACATCTGTTTACTCGATGCGAAGGTATGTCTGCATTTTACGCCCCACAACATTGGCAAGAATGAGCTTGACAATATCAAGAGGAATAAAAACCAAGGCACCCATGGGCAAAGCGGCAAGAAACCCTGTATTGGTTCCCGTTGCCAGCCAAAAGGTTCCTATAGTATAAGTAATAACCGTGCCAAGCAAGGCTCCTGCCATTTGCAATTTTGAGGAGTTTGGATATTTCCCTACAAAATATCTGCTGATTCCTACCAAAAACAGATAGCCGACCAAATAGCCGCCCCCGGGCCCGGCAAATTTAGCAATGCCTGCAGTGTATCCCGAGAAAACAGGAAGACCAACGGCGCCCAACGCTAAATATAAAGCAACCGCCACCAGAGCCTGCTTTATATTCAAAATATATACGGATAAATATAGTGCGAAGGTACCCAGGGTCAGAGCCACAGGGCTGATCGGAATGGGGATGCTGATTGGGGCTAAAATACAGATGATTGCAGCCATAAGTGCAATTTTTGTGAGTTCCTTTGTTTTCATTGCAGCCTCCTTTTTGCTTTAAACTAGATTGTAAAGCTTTGGATGCACCATATCAACTATCATTCAAAATAAGGTTTACAATATAAAATTTAGAAAAACTATGGAACGGAAGGGAAGGAGTATGGTACACTAAAAATAGCTATGTCGAAAGGAGGGATTTTATGGGCAGAAAATGTAATTATTGCGGGCAGGCAGTGGAAGAAGAGGATATTTATTGTGCTGGCTGCGGCAAATTTTTGGATAAGAAGGATATATCCGAGGAAAAGCCTGAGCACTACGGTGTGAATACACCCTTATCTCTATGGGACTGTATGTTTATCGGTTTGATTTTATTGGTTCCCGTTGTGAATGTCATTGTTTTCCTCATCTGGGCTTTTGATAAACAGGGGAATATAAACCGCAAAAATTTGGCCAAGGCAGGGTTGATTTATTTGGGGATTGGTTTTACATTAACCCTTATTTTGGGTGTTGGTATCATGCGGGCAATGACGTTGGATCGACAGTTTTATCCTAATTATAATTATTTTGAGTATGAAACGGAGCTGCCTGAGTTTGATGAATTTATGCCGTTGCCTTATGAGGCTGAGGAAACATAATATCTTTGTTATGCAAATTTCTGAAAATAAAAAGGAAATATATGAAATAAAATGGGGCAATGTCCCTGTAATTGTTTTTTGTATGACATTGTTGGGCGCTTTATGCGGCATTTTCTTTCATTTTGCAAGGAAAGTTAGGGAGTAAGAATGATTTATTTTTACCAATGAAGTGCGATTCAATAAAAAATGGATTCTATAGAAATTTCGTATTAATTTGGATGCGAATTTTTTAGTAGTATTCACTATGCCATGTATGACAAATGCCCCCAAAAAAAGATTGCTTCTATGCGAAATATATTGACATAGAAAAGACAATAGTGTAAAGTTATAGAAGGACTACAAAGCTAGAGTTGCACATATTTCACAAGGATGTGTACTTTTTTAGAGCATATATCTTGCATACTAAATATAGTATGGGCCGGTTTTCATTCTTTTCTGTTTTTTTGGGCAGATAAACGTGAGGAAAGAACATGGACAAGGTGGAAAACAGGGTATATGGACAAACAATCGTACAAATTGCAAAATAGCTTATTGTTGTTTTTTTTATGATAATTCCGCATAAAATACGGCGGTATTACCATAAAAAGCCGCCGTTTTTTATGGAAATTTTATTAACAAATGAGTTGACAATTTTTAAACAAAAATGGTATATTCATGATGGACGTGCGGCAGGGATTTTCTGAATCCTGACAGAAAGCAGGCAGAATAACAGAAGCTGGCTGCAAGTTCTGTAAGCGGCAGGTTGAAGGTGTAGGTTATTAAATAAAGTAATTGGTGGCCCGCACTGATTATTTTAAAATTTTTTAAAAATAGGAGGAATATTAAATGGATTTCAAATTAACAAAAACTCAAGTGCTTCAGCAAGAGTTGTTTAGAAAATTTGCTGAAACAGAAATCAAACCCATAGCTAAGGATATGGACGAGGCAGAAGAATATGATCAGGGTCTCGTTGCGAAGCTGCAGAAGGCTGGTTTTTTCGGTATTCCTTACTCCAGAGAATACGGCGGCCAGGGCGCAGATGTTCTGACATACACATTGGCTATGGAAGAAGTATCTAAAGTTGATGCATCCACAGGTATCACTCTTTCCGTTCATACATCTCTTTGCTGCTCTTGTATCAATGAATTCGGTTCCGAAGATCAGAAGCAGGAATTTTTAAGACCATTGGTTGATGGCTCCAAAATTGGTTGCTACGGCTTAACAGAGCCCGGTGCTGGTACTGACGCTTCCGGTGTTCGTACAGAAGCGATAAAAGACGGAGATGATTATATCATCAACGGTACAAAAATCTTTACAACAAACTCCGGCTTTGCTGATACATTCATTGTATTTGCATTGACAGACAAAACTTTAGGACCTAGGGGAATGTCCGCATTTGTTTTAGATAGAACAATGCCTGGTATTACCGTAGGCGAAAACATCGAGCGTATGGGTATCAGAGCTGCTTCCAACTGCGAAGTTGCTTATGAAAACGTAAGAGTACCTAAGAGCAGATTACTTGGCAGAGAAGGCCAGGGCTACAAGATTGCTATGCAGGCACTTGCAGGCGGACGTATCGGTATCGGCGCTCAGTCCGTAGGTATCGCTCAGGGCGCTATCGACGAGGCTATGAAATATGTAAAAGAAAGAAAGCAGTTTGGCAAAACACTCAACAAGTTCCAGAACACACAGTTCAAGCTTGCTGAATGCCAGACAAAGGTTGATGCTGCCAGATTGATGGTTTGGAGAGCAGCAACATCAAAAGACAACCATGAAAACTTTGCTCCTTTGGCAGCTATGTGTAAGCTGTTTGGCTCTGAAGTAGCTAACGAAGTAACAAGAATTTGTGTTCAGCTGCTTGGTGGCTACGGCTATTGCCGCGAATACCCTGTAGAAAGAGCTATGCGTGACGCTAAGATTACAGAAATTTACGAAGGTACATCCGAAGCTATGAAGATGATCATCTCCGGCTCAATGAAGGTTTGATAAACAGTTTCTGAATCTAGATACGAAGCGAGATACTACTATATTTTGGAAGGAGAACAACTATAATGAAAATCGTTGTATGTATTAAACAAGTACCAGACACAGTTGAAGTTAAAATTGATCCTAAGACAGGCACCCTGATTCGTGACGGTGTACCTTCTATCATTAACCCTGATGACAAAACCGGTATCGAGGCTGCACTTCAGTTGAGAGATCAATTGGGTGGCACTGTAACCGTTGTATCCATGGGCCCTCCTCAGGCAGACATTGCTTTGAGAGAAGCTTTGGCTATGGGTTGCAACGAAGCTTACCTTGTTTCCGCTAGAGAATTCGGTGGTTCCGATACATATGCTACCTCCGGCATCTTGGCAGCAGCTTTGAAAAAAATCGGCTATGATCTGATTATCACAGGCCGTCAGGCAATCGATGGTGACACAGCGCAGGTTGGTCCTCAGATTGGTGAAAAATTGCACGTTCCTCAGGTTTCCTATGTTGAAGAAGTGAAGGAAGCTACAAAGGACTATGTAGTTGTAAAGAGACAGTTTGAAGATGGTTACCACATCATTAAAATTAAAACACCTTGTTTGTTGACAGCAATTGCTGAATTGGCTACACCGAGATATATGTCCGTAAGAGGTATCGTAGAAGCTTATGAAAAAGAAATCAAGGTTTTGGGCTTTGAAGATTTGAAAGCTGAACTTGAACTTGACATGATTGGTTTAAAGGGCTCCCCTACAAACGTATATCAGTCCTTCACAAAAGAAGTTAAGGGCGCTGGCACAGTTCTGAAGGATTTGTCCGCAGAAGAGGCAGTTCAGGCTATTATCGAAAAGTTGGAAGCTAAGTTCATCATCTAATTTTGGCAGAAACTTCAATCGATCATAAGAACTATATACTAAATTTGGAATATAAGGAGGAAACCCTACAATGAGTAAAGGTATTTTTGTAGTAATTGAACAAAGAAGCGGTAAAGTTCAGAACGTAGGTCTTGAACTGATCGGCGAATCCACAAGATTGAAAGAAGACCTCAAGGATGACGTGGTTGCTG
>ENA-UOOM01001327-UOOM01001327.1-fermentation-metagenome-genome-assembly--contig:-NODE-1327-length-24210-cov-14.616974_pt1 | contig 24210 bp, 14 predicted proteins | sample MGYA00245781_ERZ724031 | MGnify/ENA primary metagenome ERZ724031 (study PRJEB28704, sample SAMN03018317) | fermentation metagenome | biome: anthropogenic terrestrial biome; feature: soil... | reverse complement strand
TGATGCCGCTTTTTTCATCAAACAACACAATCTCATCCGCTATGCCCAAATCGCCCAGTGCAAGATATGTCGCCTTTTCATTTGCCCTGTTAATCAGCTTGTCCGTCCCATAACCAGGTAGCCGAAACACATAGCCCTTGTCATTGATATCGAATTTAAACGAGTGATTCGTGACACCGGCTTTCAAGGGCACGATGTGGTCTATGCTGCCCTGAGACACATTCTGGCTTTCGGCGATGAACTCCATGATTTTGTTTCGCGTGTTGTCGATATAAGTTGTATCATATTGCCGAAGTTCTTCCAGGTTCTCAAATTCGTGCAAATTGCCTGTCTGCTCGTTGACGTACATGGGAAGTTCATCGATGTGATCCCTGAGGATATGTTCCCAATAAAAATCCGCGCTGCCGGGCTTGCGATAATACTCCTCCAGCAATGCCCTGAACTTGTCCGAAAACGCCGCCGAAAAATAGGCGGGGCCGACCACAGCCAGGCTGTCCGCACCGCCGATATGTATTTTGTCAATCCGCCCATCCGGATCAACATCCACACACCATTCGTGGGTTTCCCCCTCAAAATACAGACACGAAAACCAGCTATCCGGCTCATATGGATGAAACATGTTCTGCTCAATCCAGTTGTCCGCCACCAGGACGTAGCTGCTTCGCAGGTGATTGATGGCTCGGTATAGACTGGCAAAGTTGTTTTTCGTCGCATAATCCGGATTGTAAATCAACTTCACGCCATATTTGTCGATGAGATAGTCGAATGCCTCCTTCATGTAGCCCACGACAATGATGATGTCCGTAATGCCTCGCTCAATCAGCTGCTCGATTTCCCGCTCCAACATGGGGGGCCCTTTTACAGGCAAAAGACCCTTCGGTGTCTCGTAGGTCAGGGGCACCGCGCGCGAACCGAAACCCGCAGCCAAGATAATCGCGTTATCCACCTTGTAGGGCTGTAGCCACTCCTGTCCTTCAGGCGTGAGTCCCCACCCCTGTCCATCATTCGATACCAAGCCGCGTTGTTGACTTTCGTCCAACACACCTTCCAACTCCTGGGGGGATAGATGGGTTACCTCGGACAGCATTTTGTTCGTCTGTTTACGGCTCCCAGCCACTTCCCGCAACACGAGTACCATATTGTGCGTATTCATTCCCTGTTGAACCTTTCGCTTTGTTCTTCAGGTATTGTAGCCAAGTGTAAATTTTGCGTCAAGGTTTGGTAAAATTTCTGACAAATGATTCGGGCGCAACGTTTTGATTAATACGAGCGTCTATGATAAACTATTTCGGAAATTGGGCATCATTTGTTGGTGCGCAGTTTTTATTTGATGGCCTGGCCATCTGAGAATTTGGGAGGCCACTTCGTATGGACATCATTAACACGGTGTTTGGAATCCCCCTGGGGTACTTGATGCACGCCTGCTACCGGTTGCTGCAGGATTATGGTTTATCCATTCTATTGTTTACACTCCTGACGAAAATGATCATGTTTCCCCTTTCGCTGATTTCTCAGAAAAACTCCATCATCATGGTCAAAATGCGCCCCATGCTGGAGGACATCAAGCAACGCAACATGGGGAACAACGCGCTGATTGTGGAGGAACAAAAAGCCCTCTTCAAGCAGGAAGGGTATAGCACCCTAAAGGGGATGCTGCCCCTGTTGCTTCAAATCCCTCTGATTCTGGGGCTCATTAACGTCATCTATCATCCGCTTCAGCACCTGCTTCGGTTTGAGCCCGAACTTATACAAGCGTATCTACAGCAGGCAACGACCTACCTGGGTGTGAGCCTGGAGAGCCTTGGCTCAGGCCAGCAGCTGAAGGTGCTGGAGCTGGCACAGCAAAACCCCGAAATATTCAGTGGGTTGGAAGGCTTGAGCCAGGTTGTCAATATGGATGTGAACTTCCTGGGCACCAATTTGGCCCAGGTTCCACAGCTAACATCCATCACGGTCCTCTACCCCATTTTGTCCGGCCTGAGTGCCCTGTTGCTCAGCCTATATCAGAACAAGCATAACGTGCTCCAACGCGAGCAAGGCACTTTCAGCAAATGGGGCATGACCATTTTTTTGGTGCTTTTCTCCGCCTTTTTCGCATATATCCTCCCCGCGGGTATTGGCCTGTACTGGATAGCCGGCAATTTGCTGTCCATTCCGGTTCTATATTTGTGCAACAGGATTTATAACCCGAAGGATTACATCGATTCTCAATATGCAACAGTTGCACCAAAGCTGACCAAGGAAGAAAAAGCCAAGCTTCAAACCGAGCGCAAGGAAATGCGAAAGCGGCAAAAAGCGGACATGAAGCGCTTTTCCGCCCAGAAAAACAAACAGCTTGTATTCTATTCAGAGGCAAGCGGTTTTTACAAGTACTTCAAGGGATTCATCGAGCAGGTGCTTGCGTCTTCTGATATTGTTATCCACTATGTGACAAATGATTTGAACGACCAGATTTTTCAGAATACGAACCCGCAACTGCAAACGTACTTTGTCGGCCCCATCGCGCTGATCCAGTTCATGATGCGGATGGACGCGGATATGGTTGTGATGACCACGCCGGATTTGGAGAAATACCACCTAAAACGCTCTTTGGTGCGCAAGAACATTGAGTATGTGTATTTGGACCATGGGATGACCAGCTTTCACTTAATGCTCAAAAAAGGCGCGTTGGATCATTTTGACACCATTTTCTGCTATGGCCCAAACCATATCACGGAGATCCGGCAAACGGAGGAATTGTATCAGCTGCCGGCCAAAAAGCTGGTTAAAACCGGCTTTCCATTGCTGGACAGCATGATCAAGAGTGCTGAGGCAATCAGCCACATTAGGAACAGCACCCCAACCATCCTCATCGCTCCTTCTTGGCAGAAGGACAACCTGCTGGAATACTGCCTGGACGAAACCGTAAGGCCCCTGCTTGGCTTAGGTTACAAGATTATCATCCGGCCGCATCCGGAATTCATCAAGAGGTTTCCGCAGAAAATCCAGAAAATCCTTGATACCTATTCACATGAAATTGGGGAGAACTTCATCATCCAGACCGATTTTTCCTCCAGCGAAACAGTCTACACAGCTGACCTGGTCATTACGGACTGGTCATCAATCGCGCATGAATTCTCGTACGCAACAAAGAAACCTTCACTTTTTATCAATACACCCATGAAAGTCATGAACCCGGAATACACGCGCATCCAGGCGGTTCCTTTGGACCTGTCCCTGCGGGACGAAATCGGCGTATCCGTTGATGTGGAGAACCTGAGCAGCTTGCCCGAGGTGATTGATAAACTGTTTGCGCAGGAGGCATGGTATCGGGAGCATATCACGCAGGTCGTGCAGAAAAATATTTATGACATAGGAGACGGGGCACGCGGTGGTGGGGAATACATCATCCATCGCCTGGCGGAGGTAAGCGCGGCGCGCAACCAGGCACCTGGAGCGGCACCAATTGAAGACCCGGATGCAAAGCTGTTGAGCACACTGGACACCCGCATGCTTGCGTATTTTCAGGGGCGGGAGCAGTCCCAGGTCATCAGCGGTGTACTCAAACAAGCAGTGCCCCAAAGCGAACTCATCAATGAAACAAAGGGCGAAATGCTGCTCAGCATATTGAACGATATTGAGCATGCCCTTGAAGAAAGCAGGTCCGTCTGATGCTTCCATCGTTTATTGCGGGCGCATTCGCCTTCCTCATCCTTTGCGTAACGCTTCCGCTCAACGCACAGGCATATATCGACCCGGCCACCACGACCTATGTAATCCAGATTGTCTCTGCCGTCGTGATTACACTGGGTATCACAATCGGTGTATTCTTCAACCGGATTCGCATGTTCTTCCTCAACATCCGTGTGAAGCTCGCTGAATGGCGCATTAAGCTGTTCTCCAAAAAGCAAACATCACCGGTACCCACGCAATTGGCGCAGCTCGCCGCGCTGCAGCATTTGGCCCCTGCCCGGCGGCAGGCATCGCTATGGCATGATGAGCGCACCTATCTCCAACGGCTCGTCATCGCCCTTTGCATGAGCCTGGGCATCGCATTCACCTATGTTGTGTTCGGTCCGTACGAACTTTACGCGTTGAATCTGGACTCCTTTGCCTTCAGAATCAGCGAAATCTTCAAATCCCTACTCGTCATTGCCGCGATTGTCACGCTGGTATTGACGGTGGTTCTCCCGGTTTTTCGGGGAAAGGTTTTCGATTTTCTGATTTCCCTGCTCTTTGGTCTGTTGCTGGCAAGCTACGCGCAAGCCAACTTCCTCAATAATTCGTTAGGCCAGCTAACGGGCGACTTTATCGCCTGGAACCTATATAAAACTGATTTCACGCTGAACCTCCTGGCTTGGTTAGCAATTACGAGCATTCCTCTGCTGCTCTACCACTTCAGAAAGAAAGCGTGGGCGTTTCTGGCAAAGTTCCTTCCGCTGATGCTGGTGGTCATCCAGGTAATTTCCATGGTGGCTTTGCAGGGAACGGTCAGTAAGTACCAACCGGAAACAGAACAGTATCTTTCCACGGGCGGGCTGTATGAGGTTTCCGAAAAAGAGAACATCATTGTCATCATCCTGGACCGACTGGACAATCAGTATTTGGATATGGTCCTCGCGGATAGCCCGGACTATTTCGACCGCCTTGACGGATTTACCTATTTCACCAACAACACTACCTTGTACAGCGCCACGTTCCCCTCTGTATGCAATCTGTTAACAGGCGGTCTCTTTATGTATGAAGGGTCGTCCAGCGGCTTTATGACAGAAGCGTACAAGACCTCCACCTTCCTCCCGCGACTCCGGGAGAACGGTTACCAGGTAAAGCTATATACCGAACCGCGATTCGGCTATGCCAATCCTTCCGATTTGGAGGGGATTGCCGATAACATCGCCGTGGCCAAGCTGACGGTCAATCATTCGGCGGCTATCAAGGAGTTCATCCTGCTGTCCGCATACCGATACGCGCCCATCACGTTCAAACCATTCTTCTGGACTTCCACCGACCAGTTTTCCAAAGTCATTAACAAGGACACCGACCCTGCACCGCATACAACCGACGATATCTATTTCTATGATACATTGCGCAGCAAGCGTTTGTCCGTTGATGACCGCGAAAAGAGTTTCACCTTCATCCACCTCAACGGCTCTCATGCGCCCTTCAATATGGGAGAGCAGGCGCAGCCATTGCCGAACAACGAAGCCAACGTCCTCACCCAAACAAAGGGCAGTTTCCACATCGTATACGAATACCTGGACCAGCTCAAAGCGCTTGGGCTCTACCAAGACGCGACCATCATCATCACCGGGGATCATGGGGCAAGGGTGGATGACATCTCCCCGCTGCAAAACGCGATTACCACCGGCCTGTTCGTCAAACCCAGCGGCTCTGCCGACACACCGTTGCAAAGGAGTACCGCCCCGGTTTCCAGCAATAACTTCCGGGCTACCATTTATAAAGCCGCGGGGTTGCCTTATGAGCAATTGGGACAAAGCTACTTTGATGTGCCGCCCGATGCCAAGGACCCCAGATACCAGTACTATCTGGTCGTGGAGTCCCAGGGCAGTCCCCGGCGCCTGCAGATATTTGAAATTGCGGAAAACGCACGGGACTTCGCCAATTGGACCATGGTGGAAGAGCCTTTACTCCCACCGTACATTCCGTAATGAGCGCGCACCAAAAAGCACCACCATCGGGACAAATTGCGTGAAATTGTGTCCTGGGTTGTGAGACTTCAAATATTGGGGCTGTTGTGCATTGTTCACAACAGTCCCCGCTCTTTTAATCCCATCTTAATCTATCCCCTCTGCCTGTTTAATCTGGCCGGGGTATGCTATGGTTGAAACATGAAAGTCACGTCCCCTAAGGAGGTACGATATGGATCATTTCGAAATGGTAGAAAAGCTGCGTGAGAAGGTAAATGTGTCCTATGAGGATGCCAAGGCTGCGTTGGAGGCCAGCGACTGGGATTTGCTGGACGCTTTGGTGTATCTGGAGAAGGAAGGCAAAATCCAGGAGGAGGGGTCGGCCAGCTTCACCACCCGGCAGGAGCCGCGGCCGGAGCAGCCCCGCGCCGACGACAGCACCAAGGGTATCGTCATCCGCCTGTTGGAGACGCTGGCCAGCGGCATCAACCGCATCAACCGCATCGAGCTGGAGGTATCCCGACGCCGCAAGCCGCTCTTCACCCTGCCTTTGATGGCGTTTTTGTTGTTGCTCGGCTTCGCCTTTTGGGTTACCATCCCAGTGATGGCGGTCAGCCTCTTCCTGGGGGTGACCTATCGCTTCAAGGGCGCCAACGGGGTGGACGGCGTCAACCGCGTAATGGACAAGGCCGCCGACGTGGCCGAGAACATCAAGACGGGCACCCGGGATCAGAACAAGAATTAGTGGAAGGAACACAGCATGCAGACCATCCTGTTAATTGAGGACGAACAGAAAATCGCCCGTTTCATTGAGCTGGAGCTCACCCACGAAGGCTACACCGTCATCAAGGCGGAGGATGGCCGCACGGGGCTGGAGCTGGCCGAAAAGGGCGGATGGGATTTGTTGCTGCTGGATATCATGCTGCCCGGCCTCAATGGCCTGGAGGTGCTGCGCAGGCTGCGCAAGCAAAGTGATTTACCCGTCATCATGCTCACGGCGCGCGATGCCGTGATGGACAAGGTGACGGGCCTTGATATGGGCGCGGACGACTATATCACCAAGCCCTTTTCTATAGAAGAATTGCTGGCGCGCATCCGCACGGCGCTGCGCAAAAAGCAGACCACCACCCTGCCCATGCTGAACGTGGGGCCCCTTCAGATGGACATCGCCCGCCATGCCGTCAGCGTAAACGGCACGCCTGTGGAGCTGACCGGGCGCGAGTTTTCGCTCCTGCAGCACCTGATGGAGAACCAGTCCATCGTGCTCACACGCGAGGCGCTGATGGAAAAGGTATGGGGCTACGACTACCTGGGCGAAACCAACATCGTCGATGTGTATATCCGCTACCTGCGCGGCAAAATTGATGAGGCCTTTGGCATCAAGCTGCTGCACACCGTGCGCGGCGTGGGGTACACGCTGCGGGAGGACAGGCATGAAACCTAAGGAAAGCCGCCGGATGACCTCCATCGCCCGGCGCATCAACCGCAGCCAGGTATTCAGCATGTTCTGGACGCTGCTGCTTGTGGACGGCTTGATTGTGCTGGCCGTATTACTGGGCTGGGTCTACGCGATGGAGCGGCAAATGCTGGGCAGCCTCTGGCAGCCGCAGCTGCAGCGCAGCCTGCAGTGGCTGGACGGCGCCAGCGGCCGGCAGCTGATTGAGTCGGTGGAGTACATGTTCTCCCTGGACGGCGGCGAGGTGCACCGCGTGGCCGCGGGCAGCTTTCTGACCATTGTGTCGGACTTCGGCAAGGTGTGTCTGGTCACCCAGGGCATCATTCTGCTCATCAGCTGGCGCGAAGGCCGCAAGCGCACCATGCGCCTGCTAAGCCCCCTGCATCAGATGAGCGAGACCGCCGAGCAGCTCAGCCATGCCACCTTTGATGAGCAGAAGTACCACGACCTGGAGGACGCCATCGCGGCTATCAGCCCGTCCGCGCCGGATGCCAGGCTGTCCACCGGCGACAGTGATTTGATTGGGCTGGAAAACGCCGTCAACAACCTGCTCACCCGCATGCACGAAAACTATCGGCAGCAAATCCGTTTCGTGTCCGATGCCTCCCACGAGCTGCGCACACCCATCTCCGTCATCCGCGGGTATGGGGACATGCTGGACCGCTGGGGCAAAGAAGACCCCAAGGTCTTGAGTGAGAGCATCGCGGCCATCCGCAGCGAGGCGGACAACATGCAGCAGTTGGTGGAGCAGCTGCTCTTCCTGGCGCGGGGCGATGCCGGGCGCAATCAGCCCAAGTTAAAGCCTATGGATTTGTCCAAACTGATGCGCGAGGTGTACGAGGAGTACGCCATGATTGACAAAAACCATGTCTGGCGCCTGCAGGCCGATGAGGTGGTACCCGCTGTGGGAGACCCGGTGCAGCTCAAGCAGGCTGTCCGCATCCTGTGCGACAACGCGGCCAAGTATTCCGCCGCCGATGCCCCCATCACCTTGCGCAGCTTTGTGGATGACAAGGGCGTGCCCTGCTTTGCCGTGCAGGACAACGGCGCCGGCATCGCCGCGTCCGATATTCCCCATATCTTTGAACGCTTTTACCGCGCCGATCCCGCCCGCGCCCGCAACACCGGCGGCACCGGGCTGGGGCTGTCCATCGCCAAGTGGATTGTGGACCGGCACAAGGGGTATTTCCAGGTCATCTCCCGTGAAGGCGTGGGTACCCGCATGGTGGTGTGCCTGCCCAGCAAGGTGGTGGACAGAGACGCGTCGGGTGAGACCGCTTTTACGGCAAAGGATGCCGAGTCTCCTCCCGTCAAGCAAACCGCGACCTAAACCCTGTATCTTCTGCCGCTACCAAGCGGCTTTTTTCTTTTCAGAAATTCTGCCGTTTCCCTTGACAGCACCGTTTCAATACGTATATATTTGGTTATATTAGATATTAGGGCAATGAAAACGTTTTCATTAGAAACAACCGACCAGAATTCATCACAAAAGGTACCCACGCAGCGGATGCTGCTAACAATAAGGAGGTTTATCCATGAAGAAGCTACTCTCTCTGGCTCTGGTACTGAGCCTGGCGCTGACGCTGGCACTGCCCGTCTTCGCGACCGAACCCGTCAAACTGAAGGTCTGGGGCTCCCAGGAAGATCAGGCCATGCTGCAGGAAATGGTGGACGCATTCAAAGCCGCCAACGCTGACAAGACCTTTGAAGTCGAGTTTGGCGTGGTGAGCGAGGCGGATGCCAAAACCCGTTACATGGAAGATCCGACGGCCGCGGCAGACGTATTTGCCTTTGCCGATGACCAGCTGCCCGCCTTCGTCGCCGCTGACGCGCTGTACGAAGTGACCCGCAACAAGGACGAGATCATCGCCGCCAACATTCCCTCCTCCGTGAAGGCCGCCTCCTCGGGCGATCACCTCTACGCCTATCCCATGACCGCCGACAACGGCTACTTCCTGTACTATGACAAGTCCGTCATCAGCGAAGAGCAGGTGAAGACCCTGGACGGCATCCTGGAAGCCGCCAAGGCCGCCAACAAGAAGGTGTTCATGGACGTCTCCAACGGCTGGTACATCGCCAGCTTCTTCCTGGGCGCGGGCTGCGAGCTGCGCGTGGATGAGAACGGCGTCATCGTGTGCGACTTCAACAACGAAGCAGGCGTCAAGGCAGGCGAAGCCATCAAGGCCTTCACCGCCGACGAAGCCTTCCTGACCGGTGATGACAACATCCTCAAGGGCGGCATCGGCGAGACCATCGCCGCCGGCGTCTCCGGCGCCTGGAACGCGGACGACATCAAGAGCAAGCTGGGCGACAACTACGCCGCTACCAAGCTGCCTACCTTCACCATGGGTGGTGAGCAGGTGCAGATGGGCTCCTTCGCGGGCTTCAAGCTGTTAGGCGTCAACACCATGACCCAGTACCCCGAAGAGGCCATGGACCTGGCTGCCTGGCTGACCAACGAAGAGAACCAGCTCAAGCGCTTTGAAGTGCGTGGCCTTGGCCCCGCCAACGTCAACGTCGCCGCCAGCACCGCCGTGCAGGACAACATCGCCCTGGCCGCCCTGGCCGCTCAGGCCCCCTATGCCTCCTCGCAGGCTGCCGGCCTGGACAACTACTGGGCTCCCGCCGAGGCCTTTGGCACCACCATGGAAGCCAAGGACTACACCAAGGATGTGAAGACACTGCTGGACGAGATGGTTACCGCCATCACCGCCAAGTAAGACCCTTTCCACGGGGCTGTACCCACCGGGTACAGCCCCGGTTTTCTATTGGATGCCAATAAACTAATAAGCAATACATCGCAAGGAACGCTGTCGCACATGCCGGATGGGCCATATAAGCAGTCCATGTATCCGGACACAGATGAAAGAAGCGTTCTTATCAAGAAGGAGGGGTTCCTTTGACCAGCGTAACAGCGGCCAGACGCAAGGCGCGAAAAGGCATATTCCGGGAACTGTATGAGACCTTCAGGGACGGTGACGCCGCAACGCGCCTGTCTTTTTTGGTCATGGGCTTTGGCTCCCTGGTCAAGGGGCAGGTCATCAAGGGGCTGCTCTACCTGGGCAGTCAGGCGCTGATGGTTTGGTATCTGGTGGGCTTTGCCTGGCAGTACCTGAGCAAGCTGGATACGCTGGGCGATGTGGGCATGCAGCGGGTGTGGAGCGAGGAGCGCCAGATTTTTGTGCGCACGCCGGGCGACAACTCGCTGCTTATCCTGCTGTTCAGCGTGCTGAGCATCATGCTGGTGCTGGGCTTTCTGGTGCTTTGGCGGGCCAACATCCGCTCGGCCTACCGGGCGCAGCGCCTTAAGGAGCAGGGCAAGCCCCTGCCTACCTTTGCCGATGACATCACCAGCATGGTCAATGAGCGCTACCACATCACGCTGCTGACAATGCCCACGCTGATGGTGCTGGCCTTTACGCTGCTGCCCACCATCTTCATGATATTGCTGGCCTTTACCAACTTTGACCAGACGCACCAACCGCCGGGCAACATGTTTACCTGGGTGGGAACGGAGAACTTCCGCAACCTCTTCGGCGGCCACCCGCTGATTGCCAATACATTTGGCAAGGTGCTGGGCTGGACGATGATTTGGGCGGTGATCGCCACCTTCACCAACTACCTGCTGGGCATGGTGCTGGCCATCATGATCAACAACAAGGGCATCCGCCTGAAGGCCATGTGGCGTACCATTTTTGTGGTCACCATCGCGGTGCCCCAGTTTGTCAGCCTGATGCTGATGAGCCAGATATTGCACGATCAGGGGCCGCTCAACGCGCTGCTGAAGCAGTTTGGCTTCATCCAGCAAAGCATCCCCTTCCTGACGGATACCACCACCGCGCGCCTGACGGTGCTGGTGGTCAACCTGTGGGTGGGCATCCCCTACACAATGCTGATTACCTCGGGCATCCTGATGAATATCCCCAAGGACCTGTACGAGAGCGCCTCCATCGACGGCGCGAGCCCGGCCCGGATGTTTTTCTCCATCACGCTGCCCTATATGCTGTTTGTCACCACGCCGTACCTGATTACGGCCTTTGTGGGCAACATTAACAACTTCAACGTCATCTTCCTGCTGACGCGTGGCGGGCCGATGGTCACCGAGTACTATCAGGCCGGCAAGACCGACCTGCTGGTCACCTGGCTGTACCGCCTGACGGTGGACAGGCAGGATTATTCGCTGGCATCCACCATCGGCATCTTCGTGTTCGTTATCTCGGCCGGGCTGTCACTGCTGGTGTTTAACATGTCCGGCTCCAGCCGCAGGGAGGAGGAGTTCCAGTGAGTGAGATTCGCAAACCCAAGGCCATGCGCCACAACCTGGTGCGGGCGCTGCCCGTCATCGCGGTGCTTGCCGCGCTGACCCTGCTGCTTCCCTGGCTGCATGTGCCTGCCCAGGAAGGCGCGGACTACGCCCGCACAGGCATCAACCTGCTGCTGTTTGACCGCGGCATCCTGCGCTTGATTCCCCTGGCCGCGGCAGCCGTGTTGGCGCTGCTGGTGGGCCTGAGCCTGCTGGCCCGCGCCAACCGTGCCGGGGTGCGCGCGCTGGTCGTCCTGTTTTCGGTGGCGGTGATGGGCAGCATCTACACGCTGCTCACCGCCAAGGTGACGGCGGATGCCTCCGGCCTGATGCCCCAGCCCTTCCTGGTGGCGCACCTGCAGATTGGCTTCTGGGCCTTCCTGCTGCTGTCGCTGGTGGGGCTGGTGGTGGCGCTGATGGCGCTGCGCCAGCCTGCCACCTATGTGGTACTGACAGCGATGGGCGTGGTATGGCTGCTGCCCATCCTGTGGTTGGTGATTACCTCCTTGCGCGCTGAGTCCGGCGCCTACACCACCTACATCATCCCCAAGGGGTGGACGCTGTCCAACTACACCCGCCTGTTCACCGAAACCGAACAGTTCAACTTCCCGCGCTGGTACCTCAACACGCTGTGGGTTTCGGTGGTCACCTGCATCATCACCACCACCTTGGTGCTGATGGTGGCCTATACATTGAGCCGCCTGCGCTTCCCCGCGCGCCGCGCGTTCCTCAACCTGGGGCTGATTATCGCCATGTTCCCCGGCTTTATGAGCATGATTGCCGTATACCACATCCTCAAGGCCGTGGGCCTGGCCAAATCGCTCATCAGCCTGATTCTGGTGTATTCGGGCGGCGGCGTGCTGGGCTACACCATCGCCAAGGGCTTTTTCGACACCATCCCCCGCTCGCTGGACGAGGCGGCGCTGATTGACGGCGCCAGCAAGAACACGGTGTTCTGGAAAATCATACTGCCCTCCTCCCGCCCCATTCTGGTGTATACGGCCATCACGGCGTTTATCGCGCCGTGGGTGGACTTCATCTTCGTGTCCGTCATCATGAAGGACGACTACGCCAACTACACGGTGGCGCTTGGCCTGTTCAAGATGCTGGAACGCGAGCACATCTATCAGTACTTCACCCGCTTCTGCGCGGGCGCGGTGCTGGTGGCCATCCCCATCACGCTGCTGTTCATCCGCATTCAGAAGTTCTATGTGGAGGGCGTCACAGGCGGCGCGGTCAAAGGATAATGAAAACCCAGATAACCAAGCGAGCCCTTACGCTGGCCCTGTGCCTGTTGCTGCTGCCCTTGTGGGGCATGGCGCAGGTGCATGGGCCGGTGTATGAGGTGTTCGTCGCCTCCTTCCGGGATGGCGACGGCGACCGGGTGGGCGACCTCAAGGGCCTCAAACAAAAGCTGGACTACATACAGTCCCTTGGCGCGCGCAGCCTGTGGCTGATGCCCATATCCCCCTCACCCAGCTACCACAAGTATGATGTGACAGACTATATGGCCATCGACCCGGCCTATGGTACGCTGGCCGACTTTGAGGCGCTTGCCGCCGAGAGCGATGCACGGGGTATATCGCTGATTCTGGACCTGGTGCTCAACCACGCCAGCAGCCAGCACCCCTGGTTTCTGGAGGCGGCGCGCAGCCTGTCCAACGGCACCCACAGCCCCTACATCGGCTACTTTCACTTCTCGCAATCTGTCGGCCACCCGGTGCCCGGCGCGCCCGGCTGGTACTATCAGGGCAACTTCGGCCCGCATATGCCCGACCTCAACCTGGATAACCAGGCGCTGCGGGAGGATATCGTCGGCATCCTCACCTTCTGGCTGAACAAGGGCGCAGATGGCTTCCGGCTGGACGCCACCACCCACTATTATGAGGACCATGTGGCCAACAACACGGCGTTCCTCGCCTGGCTGCACCAGGAGGTCAAAAAAATCAAACCGGCTGCGTATCTGGTGGCCGAAGCCTGGAAGGATGAGAACACCATCCTGTCCCTATACGAGAGCGGCATCGACAGCCTGTTCAACTTCCCCATGTCGGGCGCGACGGGGTGGCTGATTCCCGCCATGCGCGCGGGACAGGGCGCTCAAATCGCCAACCGCGTGGCGGCCTGGCAGCAAAAAATCCGCCAGCGCAACCCGCAGGCATTGGACGCGCCATTCCTGAGCAACCATGACATGGGCCGCTCGGCCGGGTACCTGATGCTCAAGCCCCAGCAGATTAAGCTGGCAGCCGCGCTATACCTCACCATGCCCGGCCTCCCCTATATCTACTACGGGGAAGAACTGGGCATGTCCGGCTCCGGGCGCGATGAAAACAAGCGCCTGCCCATGCTGTGGGCAGCGGATGAAAGCCAGAACACGCTGCCCCCCGCCGAGGCGGACCAGCAACAGCGCCTCAAGCAAGGGGTGGACGCGCAGGAACAGGACGCGGCGTCCGTTCTTCGCTTCTATCAGCATTTAGGCACCCTACGGGCGCTGTGCCCCGAGCTGGAGCGCGGACGCGTGGAGGCGGTTGACCTGGGCCACAATAGCCTGGCTGCCTGGCGCGTCACCATGGATGACACATCCGTGCTGGTCATCCATCATCTGGGCAAGGAGCCCCTCAGCATTCCCCTACCCCAAGGCGCCATGATTGGCAGTTGGGACACAGGCCTCGGCCTGCCCGAAGCAGCGGGCGACCAACTGATACTTGCTCCCCAGTCCGGCTGTATTTTCCGCTGAAAGGAAAGCGAACCATGCGACAAAGCGGTATTCTGCTCCACATCACCTCCCTGCCGGGGCCGGAGGGCATCGGCACCATGGGCAAAGACGCCTATCAGTTCGCGGATTTTTTAAAGGCCGCCGGCATGGCCATCTGGCAGGTGCTGCCCATCTCCCCCACCGGCTACGGCGAGTCGCCGTACCAAAGCTTTTCCACCTACGCGGGCAACCCCCTGCTGATAGACCTGGCGCTGCTGGTGGAGGAAGGCCTGCTGAAGCCCGAGCAACAAGCCGCCCAGCCCAACCGACAAGATTCTGTGGACTATGTGGCGGTCATCGCCCACAAGGAGAAACGGCTGCGCGAAGCCTTTGCCGCCGCGCAAGGCAAGCTGGATGAGGAGATCGCGGCCTTTGTGGACGAGCAAAGCCATTGGCTGCCCGACTACGCGCTGTTTCGGGCGCTGAAGGCGCACTTTGGCGGCGGCTCCTGGCTTGCGTGGCCCGATGAAGCCATCCGCCACCGGCAGCCGGACGCCATGCGGCGTTATGCCCAGCAGTTCCGCGATGAAATCGCCTTCCACAGCTTTGTGCAGTACCTGTTCTTCCGCCAGTGGCGCGCCCTGAAGGAATACGCCAATGGGCAGGGCATCCGGCTGTTTGGGGATATGCCCATCTATGTGGCGATGGACTCGTCCGACACCTGGGCGCATCCTGAGGTATTTCAGCTGGATGTGAACCTCAAGCCCCTGGGCGTGGCGGGCGTGCCGCCGGATTATTTCTCGCGCAACGGGCAGCTGTGGGGCAACCCGCTGTACAACTGGAAGGCCCTCAAGCGCACCGGCTACCGCTGGTGGATGGAGCGCATGCGCGCCATGGGCGAGTACTTCGACCTCATCCGCGTGGATCACTTCATCGGCTTTTCCAAATACTATGACGTTCCCTATGGGGCCACCACCGCACGCTGGGGCCAGTGGCGGCGGGGGCCGGGCCGCGCCTTCTTCGACCGGCTCAATCAGGATGTCCCCGGCCTCAACATCGTGGCGGAGGATTTGGGGGCAGTGGACAACCGGGTGCGCGGCCTGTTAAAGTACTGTGGGTACCCCGGCATGAAGGTGCTGTGCTTCGCTTTCTCAGGCGAGGAGGACAACCCGCACCTGCCCTATCACATCCCACGCAACTGTGTGTACTACACCGGTACCCACGACAATGACACCGCCATGGGCTGGTGGGAAAGCGCTGCCAGCAGCGAAAAAAAGTTGGCGCGCAAGCTGCTGGGCTTTCAGAAGGATGACCAACTGTGTGAGGCCATGCTGGCGGGCGTGCTGCAAAACAAAGCCAACACCGCCATCCTGCCCATGCAGGACATCCTGTGCCTGCCCACTGACGCCCGCATGAACACACCGGGCACCTTGGGCGGCAACTGGCAATGGCGCATGAAGCCCGGCGTGGCCGATGAAGAACTGGCCGCCCGGCTGCGCGAACTCAATCACCAATACGGGAGAGGAAAGACCTGATGAACGCGAACCAATTGATTTTTAACGCAGAAGAAAGAGCCCGTACCTACTACCGCAGCCCACTGAAGGAGCTGGCGCCCTGGCAGCTGCATGAGGTGCTGGGTGAGGCCCTGATGGAGCAGATTGCCCCCAACTGGCAGCGCTGTGAGCAAAACCGCTGTCAGGGCAAGCAGGCATTCTACCTGTCGATGGAGTATCTGCTGGGCCGTATGATATTCAACAACCTGTACTGCGCCGGCGTGCTGGACGAGGTAAACGCCCTGCTGTCCGAGCGGGGCATCGACCTGCGCGCGTTGGAGGACATTGAAGACCATGCCTTTGGCAACGGCGGCCTGGGCCGCCTGGCGGCCTGCTATCTGGACAGCGCGGCTGCCCACGATATCCCGCTGACGGGCTACGGCCTGCGCTACCGCTTTGGGTTGTTCAAGCAAAGCTTCGTGGACGGCCGTCAGGTGGAGGAGCCCGATGACTGGTCCCGCCTGGGCGATCCCTTCAGCGTGCGCCGATACGACCTGCGGGTGACGGTGCGCTTTGGCGATCAGGAGGTGCTGGCCGTCCCCTACGACATGCCGGTCATCGGCCACCAGATGAACAGCATCGGCACACTGCGCCTGTGGCAGTGCGAGAGCCCGCAGGAAGTGGACTTCACCCTGTTTAACCAGCAGCAGTACCAGCAGGCCAGCGCCATGAAAAACCGCGCGGAGGACTTGACCAAGTTCTTGTACCCCAATGATTCGGGCACGGAAGGCAAGCTGATGCGCATCAAGCAGGAGTACCTGCTGTGCTCGGCCACCGTGCAGGATATCCTGCGCGGCTGCGTCGCCCTGCACGGGCAGGATTATGATGCCATCCCCAATTATTACGCCATCCAGCTCAACGACACCCACCCCGTGATGGCCATACCGGAGTTGATTCGCCTGCTGGAGCTGGACGGTGTGGACTTTGAGCGCGCCTTTGACATCGCCCGGCGCACCTTCTCCTACACCAACCACACCGTCATGTCAGAAGCCCTGGAGCGCTGGGACGCCGCGCTGCTCCGTCAGGCCGTGCCACACCTGTATCCTATCATCCGCCGCATCAACCAGCGCCTCTTAAAGGAGCTGGGCCGCAAGGACCTGTCCTTCATCCGCGGCGGCCGGGTGCACATGTCCGACCTGGCCATCTATGCCTCCAGCCGCATCAACGGCGTGGCCGAAATCCACAGCCAGATACTGCGCGACAGCCTGTTTCACGAGTGGTACAAGCTGTACCCCGAGCGCTTTACCAACGTGACCAACGGCATCACCCAGCGGCGGTGGCTGGCGCTGTGCAACCCGCAGCTGACATCGCTCATCACCGATACGTTGGGCACGGATGACTTCATCAAGCACCTGGGCGAGCTGGAAGCCGGCAACAAGCGCATCGACAACAATCTGTGCGAGCGGTTCATCCAAATCAAGCAGGAGAAAAAGCGCGAGCTGTCCGACCTCATCCTGCAGCGGGAGGGCATCCTGATTCCCGAGCACTTTGTGTTCGATGTGCAGGTCAAGCGCCTGCACGAGTACAAGCGGCAGCTGATGAACGCCTTCTCCATCATGGCCATCTATCAGGGCCTCAAGGATGGCAGCATCAAGCACTTCCCGCCCACGGCATTCATCTTCGGCGCCAAGGCGGCACCGGGGTACGACCGGGCGAAGGCCATCATCTACTACATCAACCAGATGGCCGCGCTCATCAACGCGGACCCGGATATGAAAGACCTGCTGCGCGTGGTGTTTGTGCACAACTACAACTGCTCCTACGCCGAGCGCATCATCCCGGCGGCGGATATCTCCGAGCAGATTTCCCCCGCGGGCACCGAGGCTAGCGGCACGGGCAACATGAAGTTTATGCTCAATGGCGCGGTGACCTTGGGTACTTATGACGGCGCCAACATCGAGATTGTGCGCGAAGCCGGGCAGGAGAACAACTACATCTTCGGCGCCACGGTGGAGGGCATCCGCGAGCTGGGCAAGGGCTACGACCCGGTCGCCCGTTACAAGAAACATGCCGTAATGCGCCGCGCGGTAGATACGCTGATTGACGGCACCTTTGAGGATGAGGACAGCGGCCTGAAGGACCTGCACGATTCGCTGCTCAAGGGCGCCAGCTGGCATACGCCGGATCATCAGTATATCTTCCTGGACTTCCCCTTCTATCTGGAAACCAAGGTGCGCGCCATCCGCGACCATCAGAACCAGATGATGTTCGCCCGCAAGTGCCTGCACAACGTGTTCAGCGCGGGCAAGTTTTCCTCCGACCGCTCGGTGAAGGACTACGCCACCGATATCTGGGGACTGGACTGACAGCAGGATAAGCAAAACCACCGGCACTCGACCGGTGGTTTTTTTGGTTGCAGTTGTTAGGACAAGCTCTTGCCTTTCTGATAATAGCTGTCCAGCTCTGCCCTGGGCACCATGCTGCCACCGGTGGCCCACACGATGTGATTGGCCCGGGGCATCGCCGCTTGCAGGCCGTGGCGCGCGATGTACCCGGCGAAGGCCGGGTCACGTGCAGACAGCACCGGCCCCCACATGCCCGCCAAGGCGCTGGGCTCCAGCCGGATGTCCTCGGTATCCACCAGTTGCGCCAGCATGCGGAACATCCGCTCGTCGCTGAGGGTATAGCAGCCGCTGAGGAAGGGTTCCATCAGCCGGCCCACAAAGCCGGAAGGCCGCCCCACCGCCAGGCCGTCGGCTACGGTTTTGCTGTCGATGCCAAAGTCCTGCACGCTGACCGCCTGATGAAGCCTGGTGGCCATGCCCAGCACCATACAGCTGGCGTGCGTCGGCTCGGCAAAGAAGGCGTGCACATGGTCGCCAAACACCATCTTGAGGCCAAAGGCCACGCCGCCCGGCCCGCCGCCCACGCCGCAGGGCAGGTAGACAAACAGCGGGTGCTGCGCATCCACCGGGATGTCCTCCCGGCGCAACTGCTCCGCCAGGCGCAGCGCTGCCACCGCGTACCCCAGGAACAGCGTCTGCGAGTTTTCATCGTCGATAAAGATGCACATGGGGTTTTGCAGGGCGAGCTTCCGACCCTGGGTGATGGCCACGCTGTAGTCCGCCGCGTACTCCACCACCTGCACGCCCTTTTGCCGCAGCAGGTCTTTTTTCCACTGGCGGGCATCGGCGGACATATGCACCGTCACCCGAAAGCCCAGCGCCGCGCTCATGATGCCGATGGACAGCCCCAGGTTGCCGGTGGAGCCGACCGCGATTTCATACTGTGAAAACAGCTGCCGGAACCTATCCTCCGCAAGCACCCGGTAATCATCCCCCGGCTTGGGCAAACCATGGCGCAGGGCAATGTCCTCCGCGGTCTTTAACACCTCGTAGATGCCGCCTCTGGCCTTGATGGAGCCAGAAATCGCCAGGTGGCTGTCCATCTTGAGCCACAGGCTGCCGGGAATGGTGCATCCATACGCTCTCTCAAGTGCCGCCTGCATGCGGTCAATGCGACGCAGGGGCGACTCCAGGATGCCGCCTGTGGCGGCCGTTTCCGGAAAGACCTCCATCAGATAGGGCGCAAAGCGCGCCAGCCTGTCGCTGGCGTCCCGAATATCCGCCATGCTGAGTGGACTATCCAACACAGCTTGCGACACAGGGACGTAGCCGGGATTGATCCAGCATATTTCCTTCAGCGCCTGCAGGTCTGCCGTGATGGGCACCTGCCGGTGCCACTCTGCTTCATGTTTGCCCAGGATCATATTGCTCATTTTGCACCTCATTTGCTGCTTTACGTGTCATGTTTCCGTGGCAATTGCCCGCACTGAACCACCCGGCTGCCACAGCCCGCTCAGCAGCACATGCCGTCCCGGCTTGCCCGCGCGCATCTCCCCCAGCAGTTCCAGCGTGATGCGGGCAATCTCCTGGGCGGGCTGGCACATGGTGGCCAGCGAGGGCGTACAAAAGCGCCCCTGTTCCACCCCATCAAACCCCACCACCGACACATCCTCGGGCACGCGTATGCCCCGGTCGTGCAGCGCCTTCATGGCGCCCATGGCCACTGTATCGGACATGGCAATCACCGCGCTGAAGGGCTTGCGCCGGTCTATCAGCACATTGGCCGCCTCCCACCCGCGCTGCAGGGTGAAGCTGCAATCCACAAACAAATCTTCGTCAAAGGGCAGCCCGTGGCTCAGCAGGCAATCGCGCACACCATACAACCGCCGCCCGGTGGCATCGGCCTCGCCGCCAAAGTAGCCCAACATAGCAATGCGGCGGTGCCCAAGTTGATACAGCGCCTCTGCCGCCTCCCAGCCGGCCCGGTAGTTGTCCACGCTGACGGAGCCTACCTGGTTCAGGTTGAGCCCCGAGGCATCCACTGTTGCGAAGACGCACGGCAAATCCAGCCGCTTGAGCTCCTGCTCGCGGCCCAGCAGGTTGGAGCCCAGAAAGATAATGCCCGACAGCTTGCGCTCCAGGTACAGGCTGCGTGCGGCCAGAAACTCGTCCGCCCGCTCGTCAATAAACTCAAGCAGAAACTGCAGCCGTGTGCCGCGGCCCAGCGACACAATATGCTCGGCCAGATCGGTCAGAAACAGGTTGCGCCGCCCACGCAGTATCACCGCCGCAAAGCCCGTATGGCGCTGCTTGAGGTTGGATGCATTGGCGTTTCGAACATAGTTGAGCCGCCGGATGACGCCCTGTACCCGCTCGGCGGTGTTTGGGTCCACCTCGTCGGGGTGGTTAAGTACGCGGGAGACCGTGGTGATGCTGACCCCTGCCTCGCGGGCCACATCCAGAATGGTCACTACCCTCATACCCGTCCCCCATATGCGCATAATTTCTTGTGTCTACGTCCCATGCAGTATACGAATCCCCCGCCCGGCTGTCAACGCCGCGGGTGGTCAAATGCGTTGTCTGCACTGGTGGTTTATGCTACAATACCCATGAAAACATGGAAGGGAGGCCCGCGATTGACATCCGAACAAGCGTCCGGCGGTGCCTCCATCGCCCGGCACGCGCGCCGCTCCACGCTGCTTTCCTTCTCGCCGCTGATTGATTATCTGTACTGCCTGTTGGCATCCACCGTGCTGGTGGGGCAGCCATTGCCGGGTGGTGCGCTGTATATGACAGCCCAGGTGGCGCACCTGGGCACACAGCTGCTGCACCCGGCGCAGTTAAAATACTTGCCCCGCCGCCTGCGGGTGGCGGGCACGGTGCTCAGCGTGTTGGCCATGGCCGTGGCGCTGGGGCTGCTGCTGATTTACCCCCGCGCGGTCAACCTGCCGTATCTATGGGTATTGTTTGGCGTGGTGATGCTGATCAAGCTGCGCCATACGTTGTGCACCCGGCTCAATGCCTCCTGCGTCCGGCGAGGGCTGAGCCGCACCCAGCGGGCCTTCCGTCTGGGGGAAGCTTGTCTGCTATTCATGGCGCTGCTGGCGCTGCTGCTGTTCTTATCGCAGCCCACCGATACCTCCTGGTATTTGCTGGGCGGCTATGCGCTCACCAGCCTCATCGCCGCCTCCGCCATCTACCATAGCCCGGTGGCCGCTATCCCGGCAGATTCACCGGCCATTGTCCGGCCGGAGCCTGAGAACCTGTCCCGCGTCAATGCGCTGCGCAGCTTCCGGGTCGTCTCGCTGATTACGGTGACGGCGCTTCAGGTGACGATGATTCTGGCCTACACGCTGATTGGCGCCACCGCGGGCGACCTGCTGATTTGCATGGGCATTGCCCTGGTATGCACCTACATCCCCACCCGGGTCGTTGGCGCGCTGCAGCACATTGGCCGCGGCAAGCGGCACGACCCCACCAACATGCTCTTGGTCGGCCTGGGCCTGTGGCTCATCAGCCTGTTAGCCCTGTGGTTCAGCCTGGGACGGGGGCACATGCTTGCGGCCTATCTATCGCTGGCATTCTGCACCACGGGCACCGCCACCGCGCTGACAGCGCTGCAATCGCTGGATCGGCATATGCGAGAGGTGATCCTCTTTGCCACCGGCAAGGCGCCTCAGGACGCCGAGGACAGCCTGCACGGCATGCGCGCGGCCTATGCCAGCCTGGCCGGGCAGATGATTTCGCTGATAGGCCTGGGCCTGCTGCTCTTCTTTGGCGGGGCGCAGGCGGTGGACCACATTGACCTGCAGCCCACTTTGCTGCTGCCCGCCCTGCTGCTGGTGATTGCGGCCCTGATGGCAGCGCTTCGCTTCCCACTGGATCAACAGGTGGCGCAGAAACTGCACCGCTTTCTGATGCTCAAGGAGAATGGCGAGACCAACCAGCCCCTGCAAAAGCAGCTGGAAGACCTGGTCATCAAGGTGAGCCACCGCCGCTACGGCATCCGGCTGCTGATGATACTCCTGCGCCCGTTCTTTTATATCCGCCTGGGCAATCACGAACATGTGAAGCTTGATCGCAACACCGCCTGCGTATTCACCTGCAACCATGGTGAGCTGTATGGCCCCATCGTCACCAACCTGTTTATCCCCTACTCCTTCCGCCCATGGGTTATCAGCGAGATGGTGGAACGCGACCAGATTGCCGACTATATCTACACCTATACCGTCAAGCGCCAGCGCTGGCTGCCCGAGGGGTGGAAGATGCCCATCAGCCGGGCGTTGGCCCCCATCCTTGCCTGGATTATGGAAAGCATAGACAGCATCCCGGTCTACCGCAACACCCCGCGGGAGCTGATCAAGACGCTGCGGCTATCCACCGCTGCCATGGAGGTCGGGGACAACCTGCTCATCTTCCCCGAAAACCCAAACCACGAAAGCCAGGCGCAAAACGGCTATCTGCGCGACAGCGTGGGCGAGTTTTTCACCGGCTTTGTCACGGTGGCGCAGCTGTACCACAGGCGCACGGGCAAGTGCGCGCAGTTCTTCCCCCTATACGCGGATAAAAAGCATCGCATCCTGCACTTTGGCCACCCGGTCCGCTACAACCCGGACGCGCAGCCCAAGCAGGAGCAGCAGCGCATTTCGGACGCGCTGCGCCAGGAGATGCTGCGCATGGCCAATATTGGGCAGGAATCCCAGGCGGAGGGAGGCAGCTGATGGCCGCATTTTTGTACCTGGCGGTATACCTGTGCTGCGGCGTGTTGGCCGTGCAATGGCTGCTGCCTGGTCAGCGGCCCCTCTACCGGCTGTGGCTGGGGCTGTGCCTGGGGTTGATGGCCATGATGTGGCTGCCGGCGCTGGTAGCCTTTGTGCTGACTTTCTCTGTTGCCGGTCACCTGTGGGCACTGGTGATGCTGGCGGCGCTGATGGGCGTTGCCTGGCTGGCAAGGGACCGAGAGACCACGCTTGTACGCTGGGCGGAGCAGGACACGCGGGACGCGCGCCTGCTGCTGATGATTGCCCTGCCCCTGACGGCGCTGGGTGCCTATCTGCAATACACCCACAACCTGCGCGTGGCGGATGGCGCCCTGTATGTGGGCCAGAGCACCTACGGTGACCTGGCGCTGCACACAGGCATCATCACCTCGTTGCGCGACGCCCGTTTCCCGGCAGATTACAGCATTTTGCCCGGCGCGCGGCTAAGCTACCCATTCCTGGCCGACAGCCTGTCCACCAGCTTCATGCTGCTGGGCTGCAGCCTGCAGATGGCGCTGGTGGCGCCGGGTACGCTGATGATGGCGCTGGTGTTCTCGGGCTACCTGATGCTGGCATTGCGGCTGGCCGGGCGTCGGCGCGCGGCGGCGCTGGCCGCGCTGCTGCTGTTTATCAACGGCGGCCTGGGTTTTCTGTATAGCTTTGACATGGCGGGGGTCAGCCTGGGTATCTCCGGCACCAACGCCCTGCAATCCGGCACCTGGTTGCAGCGGCTGCGCACCATCCTGGATGGCTGGTATCAAACGCCGGTCAACCACGCCGAGTTCACGCAGTACAACCTGCGCTGGAGCAACATCATCGCCGACATGCTCATCCCCCAGCGCACCTTCCTGGCGGGCTGGGTATTTCTGTTCCCCTGCCTGTATCTGTTGTATGACGGTATGCAGGCGCAGTCGCGGCGGCTGCGCCCCTTCGCGGTGCTGGGCATCCTGGCGGGCGGCCTGCCGCTGATACACACCCACTCCTTCCTGTCGCTGGGTTTGGTGAGCGCGGGCTGGCTGGTGTGGGAATTATTCAAGCGCAGGGGCATCGTCCCCTGGCTGCTGTTTGGCGGGCTCACCCTGTTGCTGGCGCTGCCGCAGCTGTTTGCCTTCACATTCCGCCAAAGCGGCGCGGAGGGGTTTTTGCGGCTTCAGTTCAACTGGGTCAACAACGCCGGCAACGTCGGGCTGCGCGATGGCTATCTGTGGTTCTGGGTCAAGAATGTTGGGCTGCCCTTTGTGCTGCTGATATTCAGCCTGTTTGAAAGGAACGAGAAGCATCGGTTCCTGTATACCGGCGCCTTCGCCATCTTCATCGTGGCCGAGCTGGTCATCTTTCAGCCCAACGAGTACGACAACAACAAGCTGTTTTATGTGTGGTACGCGCTATGCCTGGTGCCCGTGAGCGAATTCGCCTTCTCCCTGTGGGACAGGCTGCGCGGCGTGCGCGCCCGGCCGCTGATGGGCGTCATCGCGGCGGTGCTTTTCTTCCTGTCCGGCGGTCTTTCCATCGCGCGGGAATGCGTGGGCAATTA
>ENA-UOOM01001323-UOOM01001323.1-fermentation-metagenome-genome-assembly--contig:-NODE-1323-length-24231-cov-23.211243_pt1 | contig 24231 bp, 23 predicted proteins | sample MGYA00245781_ERZ724031 | MGnify/ENA primary metagenome ERZ724031 (study PRJEB28704, sample SAMN03018317) | fermentation metagenome | biome: anthropogenic terrestrial biome; feature: soil... | reverse complement strand
TGCAGTTTTCAAAGAACTTTCCCGCGCTTTCCGCAGGAGGTTTTTTCTTAATTTTAAGAATTAGCTACAGCATGGTTTGTTCTCAGCAACAGAATTGCTCAAATACCCTTTTACCCGGGTCTGACAGTTGCTTTTGCTCAAGAACCACCTGTGCCGCACTTTTAAATTTTACAGGTGGTGGTGGAAAAAGTCAAGTGATAAAAGGTCTTACTATAACGTTATTTTGCCTTAAAAAGAGATATGCCGATTTTCTTCCCCCGCCCAATAAATACAGCACTGATTCAGACGAAAAAGAAACCATTGCTGAGGTCATAAGTCTTGGACATCTCTCAAGACCGTATATCCCTCTTCAATGGCCTATTTTTACAGTTTTAATGCCCGCAAACTCGCACTTTATTTATATTGACAGCTTATTTTGCACCGATTTCAGTTTCTGTTCCATGGAAGCGTCCTTATCTCTTCGATCATCAATACGAACGATGGTCGATACTCTCATGGCGCCATGGGCAAAAGGCACTTCGTGCATTTTTTTAACTATCCGGAAGATAAGATCCAAATCTCCTTCCAATATGCTGCCCATGGGGGTCAGGAGAACCTTGACACCTTCTTCTTGCTCCGCTATTTTATGGCAATCGGCTACATATTTACTGACGCTGGTATCACCGGTTCCCATCGGCATGATTGCTATCTCTGCAATTGCCACCGGACCGCCTCCTTTCATAAGCGATGGCCAGGATAGCTCCTTTCCCATTTCCACCGCTATAACCTATCCTCCGGATACATGAGAGTATTTACTTGGGACTTACAATAATCTTGATATTTTCATCCTTATTATTGATCAATTCTTTAAACCCTTTTTCAACGATATCCTCCAGTTTAATTCTGCCTGTAATCATGGCATCGGCATCAATTCGACCGTCGGTGATCATGGTTATCACCGGGGCAAACTCTCCGTTATATCCGAGCGCTCCTTTGATCTCCTTTTCCTTGAACACCGCCGAATTCCATTGCATAGGACCTTCAGCCTCGAATACACCACACACTACGGCAATACCCCGGGGACGGATACAATCAACCGCCAGGGGCACGGTGGTTTTTCCTCCCACACACTCAATGGCCACATCGGCTCCCACTCCGCCGGTCATTTTGAATACTTCAGCAGGCACATCGCACTGGCTCGGGTCAAGAACGGCGGTAGCCCCGAGTTTTTGGGCAAATTCCTTGCGGGCTTTGGCCGTCTCCACCACAATGACCTTTTGAGCGCCGGCGACCCTGGCGCTCTGCAGAGCTGACAGTCCTATAGTGCCCGCACCGATGATCACAACATGATCGCCGGCTGTGACCGGAGCCCTGCGCACTCCATGCATACCAACAGCGATAGGTTCAACCAGAGCGCCTTGTTCCGCGGTCATGCCATCGGGAATTTTATAAAGGGTATAGGCGGGAACGTTTACATAAGGGGCAAAAGCGCCATCGGTGTGCAAGCCTGTAAAAGCCAGTTTATCACAACAGGGGTAATTCATTCTCTTACAGGAGTAGCATTCCCAGCAAACCTGGCAGGCATCGGGGGCCACCCGGTCGCCCACCTTCCATTGGTCCACTCCCGGGCCTACCTCAACAATTTTCCCGGAGAATTCATGTCCCAAGATGATGGGGGATTTGCCTCCGGTCAGAGGATGCGGTTCGTCAACCGGGATAAATATCGGCCCGGATAAGAATTCATGCAAATCCGATCCGCAGATCCCGCACCAATCCACTTCGATTTTCACCCAGCCAGGGGACGGCGCCGGCGGTTCCGGTACATCAACCACCCTTACGTCTCCTTTGTCGTACCATACTGCAGCTTTCATCCTTACAACCCCTTCCCATGTTTATTCGGCTAACCATATTCACACAAAGATGAGTGCAATTCCCATGCCAAACCCCGATTTATTTTCCGCGGCTGCCGCAAAAAAGACCCGGCATCCGATGCCATGGCCTTTATCGGATGCCGGGTCTTTCCTGATGGAACTGTCGATATGGTATTTGTGTCACCTTTTATCCCATAAGTGTAACATTACAAAAGAGGACAATATGGAACGATAAGGGAAACCGTCCCTGATTGAAAGTCCGGAACTTTTAGCGGAGCGTGAACAGGTTATACTGGTTTATTTTACGATAAAGGGTATTGCGCGATATGTTCAGCCTACTGGCTACCTGGCTCACGTTGCCTCCGCATTCATCAAGCAGCATCTGAATATTATAGGCCTCCTGTTCCGCCTTCATCTCTCTCCATTTATTCCGCTTGCCGGACCCGTGAGCAGTCCGGGCAGCAGTTCCTTCATGACACTGACCGCCCTGTGCCTTACTGTTACTGATGTTGGGAGGCAGGTCCTGCAGATTAATCGTGTCACGATCAGTCATATAAAAAATTCTCTCGGTCACATTCTGCAGCTCGCGAATATTGCCGGGCCAGCTATATTCCTGCAGGCATTGAATCACTTCAGGCTCAATATGTTTGAATTTTCTTTCTCTTTTACTCCCCATGGTGTTTAAAAAGTGATAAAACAACAAGGCTATATCCCCGGGCCGATTTTTAAGCGGCGGGATATAGAGTGAAAATATATTCAGACGATAGTAGAGATCCTGCCGGAAGTTGCCTTTTTCTATCTCATCCTGCAAACGCTTATTGGTGGCGCATATGATCCGCACATCTACCGGGATGACGACATTATCACCTACCCGGGTTATTTGCTTTTCCTGCAGCGCCCGCAGCAGTACTACCTGCTGCTCCAGCGGCATATCTCCGATTTCGTCCAAAAAGAGGGTTCCGCCGGAGGCCAATTCGAACTTTCCGGGATTTCCTCCTTTTTTCGCACCTGTGAACGCGCCTTCCACATAGCCAAATAGTTCGCTGTTAATCAAATCTTTAGGTATGGCGCCGCAATTGACCGCTATAAAAGGGCCGTTGCGGCGGGAACTTTCATTGTGGATAGCCGAGGCGATCACTTCTTTCCCGGTACCGCTCTCACCTTCCAGCAAGATGGTGGATGTGCTTTTCGCCAAACGGGTAGCGATCTTTTTGATTTCCTGCATCTCCGGGCTCTCCCCGATGACATCCTTCATATGGAAAGGCGCCTGGGTCCGGTTAACTTTTTGTCCTGCCCGGCCCGGCTTGGCCATGGGACGGAGAACCAGCACATCCCCCGATACCAGGCCTCGTTCATCCTTTATCGGCCGGCTTGAAGAGAGGCAGTAAATACATCCGCCCCTTGTGTCCACCGGTATTTCGATATCGTTGTATGCTTTATGCATTTCCAGAAATTTTCCGATGGTTGCCGCTTGATTGCCGATCAATTCTTTTATGGATTTATCCACCAGCTCCACCGATGTTCTGCCAATAATCTTTTCCGCCGTTTTATTGACATGAATGATATTCTGAGACGTATCGGTTATGAAAACCATATCCGAAACCGTCTCCAACACACTGTTCAACCAGCTATGGGCTTGCAGCAACGTCCTGTTCCCAACCTGCAGTTTACTTTTCCGGGAGGCCATATGGGAAACACCTGAAGCGACCAATTGCAAGGAATTGGCAGCAGCATATACGGTCCTCTCCGGTAAAACAGGAAGTTTTTTTATCGCTGCCAGGTATTCATCCGGATCAATATCCATTTCAACCGCAATGTCATAAAATTTTTCTTCTTGGGGAGGCTCGGTCAGAACTTGTCCGCCATAGATGGCGCCGACAGGCTTGCCTTCCAGCATGATGGGAACGGCAAAATCAATTAATCCGGCATGACATTGGTAAATGGCTGGTTTTCCGGTTCTGACCGCATCCTCCGCTCCCTGCATATCGCAGTTGACGCACCGGCTCTGTCCCCGCTTTGATCCGCGTATCATTTGCGAACAACAATCCGAAAAACAACTGGGGCAGGTAATGGCATTACCCTGAAAATCTTCGGTCAAACAGGAAACGCCTGTCGACAAAGCAAAATTGTCTTGCATCTGCTGCAAGAAGTCAATGTCCACCATTGTTATCAGCTCCACATGATTCACCTTCCTATCGTCCCGTCCTCTGAAACGCAGAGAACCCGTACAAGAAAAGAGAAAACGTCCTTACCCCGGAGCTTATAATTTGAATGGAATAGGATAACGTATATTGCAATTTTTCCGGAATCAATCAAAACAATTTCATAAGGGCATATTATCCTATTTATAGTTTAGCAAATTTTTTAGGGTTCTTATAGATCTACTTCTTGGGGATATTTTTTTCTCCTTCCCGCCTTTAAATTTTCCAGGAGTCCTTTTCCAGATACTGTCGGGTCAAGTTGTCAAACGCCCGGTCGTGGCCGGGAATTATAATATCCGGAAAATCTGCAATGATTTCAGCGCTGCGGCGAAACTGACGGTGGTTGTAATGAAGACCCGCCACAGGATCAGTTCTCCATAAATCCCGATGATACAAGGCATCTCCGGCTGCCGTCGCCCGGCGGGTTTTACCCTGCAGAATTACAGCCTGGCTGTCGATAGAATGACCGGGCACCGGCAGCAGGGAAATAGCCTTGGGCAATTGAGGCTCATCTTCATAATACTCCAGCTGCGCTTGGTCTCCTATCAGGCTTTCCGGCGGGTAATCCCGGGCCAATTGTTTAAGATCCCAGGCTAATTGCCGGATAAACGGATCGGCATTCCGCCCGGCATTTTCCAGAATGGATACGGGATCCTCCCCTTCCTGCAGCCTCCGGGAAAGGCGGCGTTCATAATCCCATTCCCGGCGGCTGATCAAAATGCGGGCATTGCTAAAAAGGCGGTTGCCGCCGATATGATCGGGGTGCAGATGGGTATTGAGAAGCAGGCTGAAATCCGGAGCTGCATATCCGTATTCGTCCAGTTGCACAGCCAGGTCCGGATTATCAGCCATGCCGGTATCAATGATAGCCAGGCGCCCATCGTCGAGTTCCAGCACCACCGAGCTCACCGGAACGTCGCGGATGATTAAGTTGTCGGTATCATGCATCACCGTGGTGAGCAAGGTGATCTTCAAGACAACCCGGCCTCCCCAGCGATCAGGCTGCAGCATTCTTCGGAGAACCGGATTTCCAGACCCTGGTTTAAAGCATAGGCCACCGTGGCCTCGTCGGGATAGGCGATGCCGTTTACTCCGCAGTCAACCGCCGTGATTTCCACCTGGCGCTTATATAATCCCGCCGGCCGGGCACAGCCCAGGGTTAAGGGGGTAACCGGATGCAGAATACGTGCCCTGGCTATAACCCGGGCCACTTCCTCAAGGGGCGGCGGCGCTACTTCAGCCATGGCGGTTCCCAGGCCGGGAGTCAGGATCACCAAAACCAGTGTTTCCGGCTCCGCCTGCCGGATCATTTCCAGAGCGCGCACTTCTCCCAGGACACGGCCGTAATGCAGGCCGATAACCACGTGGGGGGCCAGCTTCAATCCCTCCTGCCGGCAACACAGCAGGGAAGCCAAATAATCGTCCGGGGTCCGGTCGAGATGATAAACCCGGCGAATGGTGGTTTCGTCCCCAATCACGTCCAGCAAAACCTGATCCACACCGGCTTCTTTCAAAGCGGCCGCAGTTTCCTTCCGGACCAGACCGGTATGGACCAGTACCTTTAAGCCCATTTGTTTGGCATATTTGATGACCTCAATATAAGGAAACAAGGGCACTTCGCCGTTCCGGTCGGCTCCTCCGCTGACCAGAATGCCGCGACCGCCTTGCTCCAGCAGGCGGTCGACCAGGCGCCGCATGTCCCGGGGCGTAAGGACCCCTTCCATGGTGGCCAGCAGCCGTCCCTGACAGTGGTCGCAGCGACAGGCGCATTCCCGTCCGGTGACACTGATGTTCACAAAGGACCGGGGCTGGTTTTTATAATAACAGGTGTCATAGTGCTTGGCCCCGGGGACGGAAAAATAGATGCGGGACGGAAATTGCCTCCGTACTTCCCGGGCCTGTTGCTGCAGTTCTTTAAGGTCGTTCATATGCTCCAACTCCATCCCATATCTGAAGGCGGATTTTTTCAATATCCCCGGCTTGCGGCAAAAAGGGATAATTGCGCATGGCTTCACTGGCCCGTTCGTTGCCAAAGGGACGGTTGCAGGCTACCAGTCCATCTTCCCCGGGACAGCCGGAGGTCATAAAGGGAATCCCCTTCCCTACGTAAGGTTCGATATCGACGCCGAAGCCGACAATCTGTCCTTGCGGTGAATATTCCACCATCCGCTCGCCGATGATTCCTTCATTAATCAAATAACGGGCCAGCTGCACCCGGCGATAAGCCCCTAAACCAGGCTGAGGCCAACTTTCCAGCAGGCTCCCCGCTTCCGGAAAGAAGGAGAACAGGTGAGTCATCGCCCCCAGTTGATAAGCCCGGGAAATTGCTGCCACCATCTCCTGCTCGCTTTCTCCCAGTCCTACGATCAAATGCACGCCTACCGCATAAGGTCCGAATACCTGCACCGCATCGGCCACCGCCCTCCAGAAATGCTCCCAGCGGTGGGGTCCTCCTACCCCGGCGCCCCGGTGTTGGCTGAACAAATCCTCGGTAGCCGCATCAATAGCTATTCCTACTTGATCAGCTCCCGCCTCCCGGATAGCCTGAAGGTCTTTTATCCCCTTCATAACAGTGGGCGCCAGCAGTCCGCTGACCGGCAGCCCGGTACTCTTGCGCACCTGAGCGATGATGGAACAGGTATCGGGCAAGGCCCGGCTATGAGTGATCATGGATACACAGACCCGTCTGAAGGGATGGGAAGACTTCCCCATCCGCTGCAGGATATCATCCAGGGCATAGGTGGGCCATTTGACCCGGATAAAAGTCGAGCTGGTATCCGCTTGCCGGTTGCGGGCCAAGCCGCAATAACTGCAGCAGGCCCGGCAAGCACTGCCGTAAGTAAGCAATAAATTTAAGCAGCCGCAGCGAGTGTGGGGCATAAAACGGCCCCGTTCCAACCCCAGACATATGGCTCCGGCCAGGCTGGTTTGCACGTATTGCGGACTTTCTTGATCAGAGATCATGGTTTTCCCTCCCTTAATTAACCGGCGCAGTCTCTAAATAGCCGGTTCTTACCGGCGATCAGCCTGAAGCGCTGGTACCGGCTCCGTCGGCACCCCCATCCAGGTACGCCGGATCAAGTCCTCAAATTCTTTTTTATGGCAGGTCCAATTCCGCTCCATGTCCCGGCGCTGCTCTAGCCCCCGCTCCAGGTAGCCGCCGATCACCGCCTGCCATTGAGCCGGATAACGCTCCAGCCAGGTCAAGTCTTTCTGCCTTACTGCCCGGGCAGCTGTCTCTCCGGCTATGTTCCCGGCAACTATGGCATTCATGATACCGCCCCCGCTGACCGGATGGGTGTGCCCCGCCGCATCGCCGGCCAGCAGCATGTTTTCACGCTGAGTAACTGCCAGCGGGCCTCCCACCGGAATCAATCCCGCGGTTCTCTCTTCCGGTTCAGCCGGTAAAAGTATTTCCCTGGCCGTCAGGCGGCTGATAAACTCCTGCAATAAAACCGGCAGCTTTTTACTGTAAGGCGCGCTTATCCCAACGCCCACATTGGCAGAATCGCCTTTGGGAAAAACCCAGGCATAAGCGCCCTCATATTCCGGTCTGAAATATACATCGGTAGATGTCTGACCCCGAACCAAAGGCATTTTATACTGCAGAGCCACCATAAATTCCCGGTTGCGGCTGTTCATCCACCGGCCTACGGTGGAGCGGGGGCCGTCGGCTCCCACGACGACCCGGCATTTGATTTCCATATGACCCTGATCGGTATGCACCACAATTCCCTGATCAGTCCTGGACCAAGCCGCAGTTTCCGGCCGAAACTCGGCTCCCGCCAGCCTGGCCGTCTGCACCAGGCTGGCGTCAAATACCAGGCGGTTCAGCATATAGCCCGGACCGGCCAGCGCCGCTGCCGGCTCATCGTTAATAAAGGTGAGCAGGCGGTCGATTTTTTGCACCACCGCCCCTTCCACCAGGGGCACGTATTTTTTCACCGCCCGGGGCACATATTCCGCACATTGCACCGGATTGCCCGGCTGCCGGCGCCTGTCGATAAGCAGCACGGAGACGCCGGATTTACATGCCGCCCAGGCGGCACAGGCCCCGGCCGGTCCGGCCCCTACCACCACCACGTCGAATTCATGACACCGCACTGCGCTCACCTGCCTCCGCTATAGCCAGACACAAAACCTGAATAATGTCTTCCGCCCCGACATTGGGTATATGGATCTGGTTATCGGCAAAAAATTCTCTTATATTACGCCCTACATCCTCCGGCCGGGAGGAAGAATTCTTCAGCATTGCTTCCATATCCATGATGCTCCGCTCCGGATAGGCAAAAAAGTCACCGGTGATAAATGCGCTTTTTATATGCTGCCGGTTCGGGTCCAGGCGCAGGGACGCCCGGATCAGCCCGCCCCTGGTCTTGTATTCCGCCACCCCCAGGTCGTTTTCCTGGGGCAGGACGCGCAGGCCCCGTATCCAGTCATCGGATTGAAAAAGCGGCAGCTGGCGCTCCAAATCGCTTTTCTCGGCCGGCGTCAAGTCTCCGGGCTGCAAAGTGACCCCCAGTACTTCAGCAATTCCCTGGGCCAGGGCCGCTTTGATCTCCGGCAGGGGAGGCAGGTACCCCAACACTTCCTTTAAGGAAACGACTCTTTCTTTAAAGGACTCGACCTGTTTGTCCTCCAGCTTTTTTAAGGGGAGCTTCAAGCTTTTGATCATGGTATCCACATCAAAATCAGTTAAAAGCGTGCCCTGGTATAAAAAGGCGTCCCCCCATTCCGTACCGCCGGTACCGGAAATCTTTCGCCCCTGAACCTCTATGTCGTTGGCCGGGCGGAAACGGGCTTTTACTCCCAATTTGTCCAGACCGTTCACCACGCTTTCACACATAAGCCGGTACATATCCTCCAGGCGGCGGGGAATGCCGGGGGTGTTTTTTAAGGCGAATATTTCCCATCCCAGCTGTCCCTCATCCCAGTACAGATTACCTCCTCCGGTAATCCGCCGGTTAATTTCAATGCCGTGCTTACGGCAATACTCCTCTTCCACTTCCAGTTCCACCGCCTGATGATACCCGATCAGCACGCATTGGGGCGAAAACTGGAGATAACGGAGGGTATTGGGAATCAATTCAGAATTACGGGCATTCAGAACGACTCGGTCCAGGGCCATGTTATGCGCTGCCGGCAGTGATCCGGTGTCAAGTAAACGCCAGTTTGCTTTCATCCTTATCCTATCCCTTCTTCGCTTTTCAGCTGTTCGTCCAACCAGGCTTCGTATTCCCGCGCGCCCATCAATAAGCCGAGTTCGTCGGGATTATCCATGATAAGCCGAACCATCCAGCCCTCGCCGTAAGCGTCCCGGTTGACCAGGCGCGGGTTGCGGGTAACGGCAGGGTTGCTTTCGGCCACGGCTCCCGACAGGGGGGCGGTCAAATTACCCACCCATTTTCCGGATTCAATGGAGCCGATTTTTTCACCACGCCGGACCACGGTCCCGGCTGGAGCCAACTCCAGGTACAGGATATCGCCGGTGTTTTTCTGGCCTTCTTCAGTTATACCGATAAGAACTGAATTTGCCTCTATTTTTATCCAAAAATCATTTTGATCGTAATACAGGTTTTCAGGAATCAAATACTCCTTGACTGCCATCGCTTTTTCCCCCTTGATATGCGTTTAAGTCAACTGCGACCTCTTCAAAAGGTTCTATTCTGATTTTTATCTCGGTCTCATCCTGCTTCAGCACCAGATAGCGCTCTTCCGGGCTCACCACCAATTCAGCCAGGTAGGTTCCCTCCGCGATTTTCACCCTGCGGGCCGCCGGGCGGCGGCCCGGTATTTCCAGCCAAGGCCGGGAAGTAAGGCGTTCTCCCACCTGCCGGGCCGCTTCCTCCAACTCCCTATCCACGATTCGGGGTACCATTTCCCCCAATTCCCAGGCGAAATTGCGGATCAACTCGCCGGCTATCCGGGAATGAGCTACTTCCGGCCCGCACCAGTCAGCCAGCGTGGTCATATGCGACCGCATGGCCTGGCGGAGAAATCGGCGAAAAGTCTTATGCGGGAGCCGCAATACCCGGCTCATGGTCTGAAAGTCAAACTCCAGCAGCAGGTTGCCTACATAGGCCACGCATTCCCCAATATCGCCGCAGGCATTGCCCGAGCATTTCCGCCCTCGAACCATAAGATCAGCCGGTTCCCTTATTTCCGCCGTCAAGCCCAAATCACGGCAAACAGCCCGGACCGGATTCAGAAACTTTTGATAAAAACGGGTGCGGCGCAAAGGCAGCAGCGGATTGTCCCGCCGGAGCACCAGCTGATAAAAAATCTGCCGGTCATCCAAGTAGACCACGCCGCCGCCCGTCTCTCGCCGCAATAAAGGAATCCCCTGACTTTGGCAAAAATCCTGGTCGATTTCGTGGTCCAGGTCATCGTGCAGGCCCAGGCATACATAGGGAGAGTCCGGATAACAGATGATCAATCCTTCGCGGCCCAGCAGGGCCAGGGCATGATACAAACTCTGCGACGCTATCCAATCCACTCGGCCCAGGTTATACAAATCCATGACTATATCCTCCTGCCTGTCGCAGCGATGATCATAAAAGTTTAGAAGAGCTGATCTCCGCTCTTAAATTCCAATCCGGGATGATGGTCGAAACGCACTACTCCGACCACCGCCTTGTCTCCCACCGCTTTTTTTACCTCGGCGGTTCCCAGAATGCCAAATCCCGCACACAGCTCAATGGCTCCTATCCCTTCACTGACCATTTCCCGGGCGGCGGCGACCGCCATGGCATAATCCTTGACTCCGACCACGGTCAGTTCCACTGCGGGCGTCTTCACCACCGCCCGGTTTTTCTGATAGTCGGCTTCCGGAGCCACAAAGATAAAACCTGCTTTTAAACTCGCCATTGTATCCAACTCCTTTCCCATTTGTCGGCCTGAGATCAGCCCATCGCTTCCAACAGTAACTGACTTACATCCATCACTCTGACCGGAAGTTTGGCTTTCTGGGCAGCTGTGGTCAGCATCTGCTCGCATTGCTGGCAGGCGGAGACCAGGATGGTGGCGCCGGATGCTTTCATCTCATCAAGCCTGAGGGCACTGATCCGCGCCGCCGTTTCCGGGTCCACACTCTGGAGATTGCCACCGCCTCCGCAACATAAAGCGTTTTCGTGATGATGCTGTAATTCCACCAAAGTAACTCCGGGAATGGCCTGAATAATTTCCCGGGGAGCGGTGAATATCCCGCTGTTTCTGCCCAGATCGCAGGGATCGTGATAAGCCACCACTTCTTCCAGTTCATTCAAAACAATCTTTTCCTCTTTGATCAAGCGGGCCAGATATTCCGTGGTATGCAGAACTTCCAGCTCATATCCCTGCAAAGCCTGGCTGCTGTCGTACTTCCAAACATGATAACAGGAGGCGCAGCTGGCGATCAGGGTATGAATTTGCAGTTTTTTGATCTGCTCGACATTATGCCGGATAAATTGCTCGGAGTCCCTGACAAACCCGGCGCTGATCAAAGGAAATCCGCAGCACCATTCTTCTCCGCCCATGGTGGTAAAGTCCACCCCGGCCCCGGTCAGTATCTCGGCCACCGCCAGGGGTATCTGGGCCGCCTGGGGAAAGAAAGCCGACACACAGCCCACAAAATAACATACTTCCGCGCCGGCGCGGGGTTCCAGGGCTTCAGGATCATCCAGGTCTTGAGCCCATTCCAGCCGCTCCTCGTTGCTGAAGGTGGAAATATTCCGGTTGGCTAAAAGATTATCCCGAATCGCAGCGTAGGCTTTTGGTTCCTTCCCCATATCAGCAATACGCCGGCGCAGGTCCAGCCAAAGCCGGCGGGTATCAATACAGGTCGAGCATTCCCCGCCGCAAGCGCCGCATAGCGTACACTGGGACAATCGTTTAACAAATTCCTCCGTCAACTCGCCGGGCTGTTTTTGGGAGAACATTTCCTTGGCCAGAGTGATCTTGCCCCGGGGCGCCGCTGATTCCCAGCCCAGTACATTATATACCGGACAGGCACTGCGACAGTAGCCGCAGCGGCCGCAAATCAGGGCTTCTCTTTCCAGGGTCGTATACAGGCTGTCATGCTCTTGGCTCATTGTCTACCACCCCTTCCCCAATACTCTTCTTACCCCGGCCAAAACATTCATAGCCAAAGCAAAATTAAACGGATTCAACATAAGCGGTGAACGATAAACCTTACCTGGATTCATAATGCCGCTATGGTCCAAGGTTTTCTTCCTTTTTCTTAACTCGGTCAGCTCCGGCACCTGGTAAATGCGCCGCAGATAAGGAGTATTCCACAAGCCCACCCCGTAAGGGTGCCCTTGATGGCGATAGCCTATGTCGTGAATCTTCTTGACCAGGCTGAGATTGACAATATATTGAATGATCTTGGTTTCATCAGCATAGAACATGGTCATGACCGTGGCGTATTCCGGCGTCACCACATGTCCGTAAGATATTAAGGGTAAAGCATAGGCCCGGCTCATTTTCCGGATATCCTCCAGGTAAGCGGGCAGTTCCTTGACCGGCAGCCAGATCTCTCCGCCCAGAACCGAGGGACCGCCCCGTTTGAGCTTGAGGGCTTTATACCTTTCCTGCCATTCCTGTTCCGCCGTCTCCCGGGGCAGGGAAATGACTGCCTTGTCTCCGGCTATCAGCTGGTCAACCATCTCCTGCGCCTGTTTTAATTCCGCTTCCGTCCCTTCGTAATCAATCCCAAGAAGGCAGCCGGTTTCCATCTGGGCCGGGGAGAATCCCAGATCGTACATAGCTTTTACGCATTGCTGGTCGGAAAAATGCAGGTTATAGGGTACAAGCGGAGCCTGGATGAGAATTTCCATGACCGCCCTCATTTTATCGGCATCCGGCGCCTGCAACACAAAATGCCTCATGGGATTCAGTCTGCGTACCTCCAATTCCACTTCGGTAATAATGCCCAGGGTTCCCTCAGAGGATACGAACCAGTCCAGAGCGGGAGCGGTTTCCCGGGTGACCCTTTGGATGGACCCATCGGGCAGCACTACTTCAATGGATTTTACCTGGGAAAAAAAACTGCCGTATTTCAAGCTGCCGATGCCATAACCCATCATGCAGAACCAACCGCCTACGGTAGCTGCCGGCGCGCTGCTGGGCATGGATTTGGAGGCCAATCCCCGACGGTTCAGGAATTCCTCCAGTTCGCCCCAGGTGGTGGCCGCCTTGACTTTTACGCTCATAGCGGCCTCGTCCAGGGCGACGATACCTTTAATCAGATTAAGATCCAGCAAAATCCCGCCCCGGGTGGGAACGGAATCAAAATATACGGTGGACGCGCCGGCCCGGGGAGTAACCGGTATACGATGCCGGCCAGCCATTTTCATGATTTCCGCCACTTCTTCGCTGTCAGCCGGCCGCACCACGATATCGGGCCGGGTTCTGAACAAGGGATTGACCAGCAGGGCGGGAACGGGCGCCAGATCCCGGGCATACAGGGCCCTTTCCCATTCTGAAGCCGTAGCCCGGTCGCCGTATTGGTCAAGTATCTTTTGCAGAGTTTCGCTGCTCATGATTTATCCCCCCTAACCCGGGTTTATTGGGCATGTTTAGCAATCTCCTCTTGGACAAAGGCGACCGCTTTCTCGCCATACAGCAGGTTCGCTTCCACATCGGCCATATCAGCCGGCTCCATTATCGCGATCCATCCCTGCCCGTAAGGATCGCTGTTTAACGGTTGGGGCGCCGAAGCCAGATCTTTATTCACCTCAACTACCTTGCCTTTAACCGGCACCATAATTTTACCGGCCCATTTGCCCGACTGCAGTGAGCTCAGGGTTTTTCCGGCCTCCATATCTTTGCCGGCTCGGGGCACGCGGATGAAGGTGATTTCTCCCGCCAGCTGCTGCATAAAATCAGTAATACCGATTCTGATCCGACCGTCCTCCACTTTCACCCAGGCATGATCGGTAGTGTAATAAAGATCCTCGGGCATTTCATATTTGTCGACTTTAGCCATGGGCACCGGCCTCCTTTCCATTTAATTTATTGAAAATTTGGGATGCATGATAAGAACTGCGCACCAGAGGCCCGGCCGCAACCTCTAAAAATCCCATTGCGCAGGCTGTCTTTTCCAGCTCCGCAAACACCTCGGGGCGCACATAGCCGACCAGGGGATGATGAGCCGGAGAAGGACGCAGATACTGGCCCAGGGTGAGAATATCGCAACCTGCCGTCCGCAGATCTTTCATGACTTTGATCACTTCCGGGATGCTTTCCCCCAGGCCCAGCATCAGACCGGACTTGGTAAGGATATGCCCTCCCTCCTCCTTGACTCTCTGCAAGAGCGTCAGGGAACGGCGGTATTCGGCTTGGGGCCTGACCGCCGGGTAAAGGCGGGGAACCGTCTCCATATTGTGATTGACCACATCCGGCCGGGCGGCCAGCACCTGCTGCAAAGCCTCCCGGCTTCCCCGGAAATCGGGAATGAGCACTTCCACTGCCGCCGCCGGCAGTTCCCGGCGTATGGCCCGGATGGTAGCGGCAAAATGCCCGGCGCCCCCATCCGGCAAATCATCCCGGGTAACCGAAGTCACGACTACGTATTGCAATCCCAGCTGCCGGGCAGTCAAAGCAACGCTGCGGGCTTCTTCCGGATCAACAGCGGCAGGGCGCCCGGGCTCTACCGCGCAAAACCGGCAATTCCTGGTGCATACGGAGCCCAGGATCATAAAGGTACAGGTTTTTCTGGCAAAGCATTCCCCGATATTGGGACAATTGGCTCCTTCGCAAACCGTATGCAGATGTCCGGCATCCAGCATGAGTTTCATCCCTTCCAGCTTTTCAGGGTCGGGAACCGGTAAGGTCAGCCAATCAGGCCGGTTGCTATCCATCATCTTGGACCATCTCCTCCGCCTTCTCAAGGCCGATATCTTCCAAAACCAAGCCGAAAGCCTGGCTGAACCGACGGCGCATTTCTTCCCGAACCATCTCCACCGGGAGAGGATAACCCAAAATTTTTTCCATGGAGGTCACCCCCAGGGTACTGATCCCGCAGGGAATAATGTAGGAGAAGTGGCGCAGGTCCGGGCAGATATTCAGGGAAACCCCGTGCATGGTTACCCAGCTCTGCACGGCGATCCCCTGGGCCCCGATTTTTTCAGCGTCCACCCATACCCCCGGATATTTTTCCCTGCGTCCGGCGCAGATACCAAAGGAAGCCAGGGTGTCAATCATGATTTGCTCCATCTTACGGGCGTAAATATGCACGTCGCGTCCGTGACGGTTCAGATCCAGGATGGGGTAGCAAATCAACTGCCCCGGTCCGTGGTAAGTGACATCCCCGCCCCGGTCGCTTTCATATATGCGGATGCCCTGCTGCGCCAAATAATCCCTGCCCATCAGAATGTGTTCAAAACCGCCTTTTCTTCCCACTGTGAAACAAGGCTGATGTTCCAGAAAAATAACCGTATCCGGTATGGTTCCCTCCCGGCGTGCCTGGTTCAGCCGTTTCTGCAGGGCAAAAATTTTTCCGTATTCTTCTATGCCCAGTTCCAGGCAGCATCCGCTCTTCATGACATCATCCCCGCTTCAGCCATTTAGTCTTCAAAGGCCTCCAAAGCTTTCAAAACCGAGGTTGACAGATAGGCCATAGCCGGCGACCCGCCGAAAGCCACCGCCACCCCGCAAGCTTCCAGGATTTCTTCCCGGGTGGCCCCTTCAGCCAAAGCCTGTTTAATATGAAGCGGGATGCAGTATTCGCAACGGGTAAACAGGGCGATGGCCACTCCGATCAGTTCCTTGTACTTTCTTTCCAGCTCGCCCTCAATGTAGGCGGCCTGGTCCATTTGCACAAAAGCGGCGCTTAACTCAGGGGCTTCATCACCTATCACCGCCATACCCGTAAACTCTTCGTTCAATAATTCGTTAGGATCTTTTGCCATTTTGCTTCCCTCCATTTAGTCAAATAGGCTTAAACAAATATTTTATGCGAATTTTCGATCAAGTCAATCAGAACCGCCAGGAATTCCGCGGCCGGCGCCCCGTCAATGATGCGGTGATCAAAAGACAGAGACAATCCCATGATGGGCCGGATAACAATCTGCCCGTCGACTACCACCGGGCGCTCTATAGTCCGGCATACGCCCAGGATGGCTGCTTCCGGCTGATTGATAATGGGGGTAAAAGCATCCACCGAATTATAAGCCCCCAGGTTGGTGATGGTGAAGGTCGATCCTACCATCTCGTCCGGGCTAAGCTTATTCCGGCGCGCCTTGCGAGCCAGTTCCTTCACTTCCTCATTGACCTGATACAATTTTTTCTGATTGGCGTTTCTGATGGGAGGAACAATCAAGCCGTCGTCCAGAGCCACGGCCATACCGATATTTATATCCTGCAGCACTTTGATCTGATCACCGTCCAGCATGGCGTTGAGCTTGGGCTGCAACTCCAGTGCTCTGGCCACTGCTTTGATCAGCAGGGCGGTTACCGACACTTTGTCTTTGTCTTTTAAGTCCCGGTTAACGGCGCTGCGGAAGTTCATCAGGGCATACATGTCGACACTGACATGATGGGTCACCTTAGCATTGCTGTTCCAACTGCTGATCATATTATCCCCGATGGCTTTCCGCATGCCTTCGTAGGGGATAATCTCCAGGGCGGGCCGGTCATCGGCAGGACCGATTCCCTGCGCAATCGCCTTTTCCACATCCTCCCGGGTGATGCGTCCCTCCGGACCGGTTCCCGGTATCCGGGTATAGTCCAGGCCATTCTCCTGAGCCAACTTGCGCGCGGCGGGAGAAATCTTGACCTTTCCTCCGTCTCCTCCGCCGGCGGCTGCCGCCGGTGCTGCTCCGCCATCTGCGGGTGCGGCAGCCAGGAGAGCGGAGATGTCCTCACCGGCCTCGCCGATCACGCCCAGCAAGCCGCCCACCGGCAATTTGGCTCCTTTAGCCGCGACGATCTTCAGTAAAATACCGTCCGCCGGAGCCTCCACTTTGTTAGTGATTTTCTCGGTCATGACTTCCAGCAGGGCTTCACCCTTTTTTACGCTGTCGCCTTCATTTTTAAGCCATTTGCCCACGGTTCCTGTCTTCATGGACAGACCTAATTTGGGCATGTTGATCGCTGTTGCCATTTAGTTTTCCTCCTTTAGCAGAATGAGATTTTTATACGCTGCTTCACTCTGCAGATAAGAACGGGCCTTAGCCTGCCGCAAAGCCAGCCGGGCGTCCACCACCTTGGGACCGTCAAAAGCCAGCCGGATGGTTACCTGTTCCCCTTCCCCCACTTCTACTTCCCGTTCTCCGTCCAGAGCAATCACAAAAGGACCGTCGCTGATGGTTAGCTGCTCCCCGATGTCCAGAATCCTGAAATCCCGGATCGCAACCGGTCTGATCAAACCCGGAGCAATAGGAACAACGGCAATAGTCGAGCCTGGGCCCATATCAATAAGCAGACCTTTTTCATCCTCCGGGCCGACGGGATGAAGATTACCGCCAATGGAAGATATGCCGATATTGTCAGGCTCACCCCGGGTCAGCACCACCTGCCGGATGCGCTTCTCATCCCAGATAGCGCGGGAGCCGATAAAAACATCCTTCACTACCACCGCGTCAATCAAGGCCATATCCACTGCCGTGCCGTTTTTGGATATAATCAGCCTTTTGCTGGGATGTACGGCCGGATAAGCGGCCAATCCGCGGGCTACCATGCCGGCGGCTAACCCCGCAATGGTCCCTTCCAGCATTTGCGGGAACACGTTGTTGGTACCGGTAGAAATTGGAACCAGGGGGATGTCGGCACAGGTTTTGGCCACCATGCGGTTGGTTCCGTCTCCACCCAGGGTAATGAGGCAACCTACCCCTTCCCGGTACATTTTATCAGCCGCCTGGCTGGAGTCAGCCTGGGTGGCGGTCATATCCATATCCAGCTCTATGATATCCAGAGGCAACCGCCGGCCTGAACCCAAACCTTCCGCAGCCCGGCGTACAATCCCATAGTAATCGGGCATATATAGAACTCGCTCCACCCCCGCCGCTGCCAGTCCCAGCAAACAACGCTTCACGATATTGACTTTTTCCTGGTTGTCGAAACAGATACCGTAAGCAACCAGGCGGCGGATATCTTTTCCCGAGGCGGGATTGGCAATTATGCCTACGGAATTCATACGCCACCCTCCTTAGCCCAATATTTCACCCGGTGGCAGACAGCCCCGCCGGCTGTCTGCCACCGACCAAGCTCTAGAAAAATTCCTCCACCGCTTGCGCGATTTTTTCCTCGCTGGGTAGATAGGCCCCCTCAAGAATAGGATTAAAGGGGATAGGGGTATCGGGAGGCGTTACCCGCATGATAGGAGCATCCAGGTAATCAAAGCCTTCTTCTACCACCATGGCTGCAATCTCGCCGCCGAAGCCGCTGGTTTTCACTTCTTCGTGCACAACAAGCAATTTTCCGGTTTTGGCCACCGATTTTAAAATAGCGTCCTTGTCCAGGGGAATCAGGGTACGCAGATCCACGATCTCAGCCTGGATTCCCTTGGCCGCCAGATCTTCGGCAGCAGCCAGGCATTTCTGCAACATCCAGGACCAGGTTACAATAGTGATGTCGGAGCCTTCGCGTTTGATATCCGCTTTGCCCAGCGGTACAACGTATTCGCCTTCCGGCACCTCGCCGGCAACCGGCAGCAGTTGTTTATGCTCAATATAAATAACCGGATTATCATCCCGTATGGCCGCAATCATTAGGCCTTTGGCATCAGCGGGGGTGCCGGGCATAACGGTTTTGACTCCGGGTATATGGGTAAACCAGGATTCCACGGATTGAGAATGCTGGGCTGCAGCCGACATCCCGGCTCCGCACGGAGTGCGTAATACCATGGGGACCCGGGCCTTGCCGCCAAACATGTATCTCATCTTGGCTGCCTGGTTGAACAATTCATCCATACAGCAGCCCATAAAATCCACAAACATAATCTCGGCAATGGGCCTTAAACCTGCCGTCGCAGCACCTACCGCATGGCCTACAATGACAGCCTCGCTGATAGGAGTATTCATGACCCGTTTGGGTCCAAATTCTTCGTATAATCCGGCGGTAACGCCGAAACAGCCGCCAAACTGGGCTACGTCCTCACCGGCCAAATAAACATTGGGATCTCTGTGCATTTCTACCCGCATACCGTCGCGAATGGCTTCCGCATAGGTCATTTGTTTCATTATTTTTCACCCTTTCTTCATTAGTCGGCATAGACGTCGGTAAGAAGTTCCCCGGGATCCGGCTGGGGACTTCCCTCAGCAAATTGAACGGCTACCTCCACCTTTTCCCGGGCCTCTGCTTTGACCTTATCCAGGGCTGCCTGGGTGGCAAATTTCAGCTTAAGCAAGTTCTTTTCCAAGCGGGGAATGGGATCCTTGGCCAGCCATTCTTCCTGATCCTTGGGATCTTTATAGGCGCCCGGATCGCCTTCAAAATGTCCCCGCCATCTCCAGGTCTTGCACTCAATCAATGTGGGTCCCTCTCCCCTGCGCGCCCGCTCAATCGCCGCACCCGCCGCTTCATAAACGGCGATCACGTCGTTGCCGTCCACGGAAACACCCGGGATACCATAGCCGCTGGCCCGATCGGAAATATCGGTGATATTCTGATGATTTTGCTGAGCATTGGAAATCGCCCAGCCGTTGTTCTCGCAAACAAAAACTACCGGCAGTTTCCAGATAGACGCCAGATTCAAAGATTCATGGAAGGTAGCACGGTCGGAAGCGCCGTCGCCGAAAAACGCAACTGCTACCGCACCGTTCTCCTTATACTTGCAGGCAAAGGCAGCTCCGGTAGCAATGGGCATCCCGGCTCCCACGATGCCGTTGGCTCCCAAAATCCCCAGGTCAACGTCGGCAATATGCATGGATCCGCCTTTTCCTTTGCAATAGCCGGTGGTACGGCCCAATAATTCGGCCATCATGAAATTAAGATTACCGCCTTTGGCGATCAAATGGCCATGACCGCGGTGGGTGCTGGCTATATAGTCTTTTTGCTCCAGATTGGCGCAAACACCGGTGGCAATAGCCTCCTCGCCCAGATATAGGTGAACAAAACCCGGAATTTGACCAGCGGCGAATAATTCAACCGCTTTTAACTCAAAGGCTCTGATGGTCGCCATTTTTTCATACAAAGCGAGCAATTGTTCTTGCTTGAGATCCATTCAAGTTCCCTCCTTTTTTATTTGGGTGGCTTTTTTACTTCTGGTTGGCTCGGAAATATGTTATCTTTACTTTGCGGTCTGATCGGTCAGGAACCTGGCAGCATTCCTTTCCTATTTTGATGCCTCGGCCTTCGGAACTCAGGTATTCACATAAACGGTCAGAGCAGCCACCGCCACCACGATGGTTTCCCCTTCCCCCAGTTCCGGCAGGCTCAATCCGCGCACGGTCAGGCCGCCTTCCACTACCTCCAGTTGAGTAGTTCCGAAAGGAACCGCGCGCAAGACTTCTTCCGGGTTCAATTTTTGCGGGTAAGGACAGGCGATTTTGACCTGAATATGCATCTGATTGGGATCGTTTAATTTTATAATGTCAAACAGTCCGCACAGGCAGCTATGGGACACGGCATCTTTGACCGCCTTTTGCGCCGCGTTGGTAACATCCCCACCGTGCATATCTATCCCGGTGCCTATTTCCACGATAAAACGCTGCAGTCCCACCTTGTCACCTCCTTCCTTCCAGTTGGCTCGGGGAAATCTACCTGCAACTTCACGATTAGGCACGTCTCTCTGATTTTCAAATAAAGCAACTATCGTGCCAACTGAAATCAGGTTGTTATATCAGAATTGTAAGCAGAAGACAAAAGCCCGGCGGAAAGCCGGGTCACACGCAGAAGAACAAAAGAATAGAAAAAGCAGACAGTATTGCTGGCAGAAACATGTGACCGGCCGGAACATAGCATGCCGTACCAGTCAAAATTTTTCAAAAAGAAGCCGTTTCCGGCTTTTTGAAGTTAAACATTTTTGTGTAATCACAGTGTCACATTCTTCGTTCATGAATGTTACACCAGGATTACACCGGAAAGCCGGTGAAGTTCCAGCAGCTCCCAACAGCAAGACAATTCACGGTCATGTTACAAAAGGGTGACACTGAGCATGGACGCGAGACAAGCAGTTAGTGTCGCCCAGGTGGAGTCTTGGCTACGGAATATTTATGCATCCAAATTCCACGCTATAACTAATCCAAGGTTTCTGCCACTATTCTTATACTTGGTTGCGGCCCTGCGGGCCATGGCAGGTTGAATAAAAAGCAGAGTCAGAAATGGGATCAGGTGCAGTTTGATCCCGGATGGTCGACCAAGTCGAAGAAGTGAACCGGCACCCATGGAGAGCGCCGGGCGGATTTTAATAACCTATATTATACAAGCGCATTTTACGGTATACGGTATTGCGGGAAACCTTCATTTCCTTTGCTACTGCAGTTATATTGCCCCCGTGTTTGGCCAAAAGATTGATCAGCAGCCGACGTTCGTTTTGCGCCTGCACTTGTTTCTTCTTTTCTCTTTCGCTGTGAGGCTGTACTGCCGGGTACTGGGCTTCCTGGGCCGGGGCTCCTTGCGGATCTTGAAAAAGATAAGACGGCAAATGCTCCGTCTGGATGCGGCCATCTTCCATCATACTGACCATTCTCTCCACCACATTCTCCAATTCCCGCACATTCCCGGGCCAGTGGTAGCCCATAAAAGAGTCCATAACTTCCGGGGTGATTTCTATGCTGGTGTCGGTCAATTCACGGCCGATGGCTTCAATAAAATGCTTTACCAGCAGGGGAATATCCTCCCGCCGGTCACGCAAAGGAGGCACCTGGATAGCTACGACATTGAGGCGGTAATAAAGATCCTGCCGAAAATTGCCTTTCTCCACTTCTTCCAGAAGATTTTTGTTGGTTGCGCAGATAAGCCGAAAATCCACCGGGATAATTTTATCATCCCCAATGCGGGTTATTCGCTTGTCCTGCAGTACGCGCAAAAGAGCCACTTGCTGCTCCAAAGGCATATCGCCGATTTCATCCAGGAAAAGGGTGCCTCCGGCTGCCATTTCGAATTTACCCGGTCGGCCGCCGCGTTTGGCTCCGGTAAAGGCGCCTTCCGCATAACCAAAAAGCTCGCTGCCGATCAGTTCTCTGGGAATGGCGCCACAATTCACAGCTACAAAGGGGCCCTTGCGATAGGCACTGCGATTATGAATAGACTGGGCAAAAAGCTCCTTTCCGGTACCGCTTTCACCTTCCAGTAGAATATGGGACCCGCCCGCCGCAGCCAGGGTAGCCAAACGAATAGCTTCCAGCATTTTGGGACTGCGACTGATAATATCCTTAAAATGAAAGGTAGCCTGAGCGCCACTAAAACGGTTCACCAGTTTCTGTACTTTTTCTATCGGACGAACCACAATGACCACATCGCTGACCGTGCCTTCTTCATCTAAAATGGGTACGCCCGAAGATAAACAGTGAATACGCCCCTGGGCCGTATCGACCATAACTTCCACATCATTGTAAGGTTCCATGCGTTTGATGGCTTTTTCCAGAGCCGGCACCCGCTTGCCCAAAACCTTTTGAATGGGATGCCCGGTCAAAGTCCGGGCTGATTTTCCGATAATCTGCTGGGCTATAGGGTTGATTTGGACAATCACACCCTGCGGGTTTATTACAATAACACCATCGGAGAGAGTGAGAAATACATTGGTCATACGCATGTTGGCCATGGTGAGTTGCCGGTTTTTCTCTTGTATCCGCATCTGGTCCATTATGGCTTCTACGGCTGCCACCACCATGCCCAGCGTATGCAGGTGGGTTCCATCCACCGGCCCTGACATATCAAGTATTCCGATCATATCTCCGCTTCGGTCAAAAATAGGGCAGGCCGAGCAGGTCCAGATATGATGCCGGCGACAGTAATGTTCCGCTCCGGAAGTCTGAATAGGCTTTTGCAGGAGCAAGGCGGTGCCAATGGCATTGGTACCTACTTCCTCTTCCGTCCATTTGGCCCCTTTGACAAAGTTCAGTTTTTTCGCCCAATCCAGAGTGGTCTCATCACCGAATGATTCCAGAATATAGCCTTGCTTATCAGTCAATACAACAATAAAGCCAGACCCCTTTACAAACTCATACAGTTTCAACATAAAAGGTCTGGCAATATTAATAAAGTTTTCATGAATACCTAATAAGGTATTCGATTCCTCCCGGCTTAATAAATGGTAACAGGTGCCATCATAAGGATCAACTCCGTTTACGTAACATCGACGCCAGGACTCAATTATTTCAGAACTAACCGGATAATCGCCCGGATGGCCTTCGGTAATAAAAAATCGCCATGCTGTCGTGACCATTGATGAAATACTTGCGGTTTCCTCCATGCCGATCTCCCTCCAGTCCTATGCTCAAGCCTCCCTGCTGCAATCTTCAACCACTGCCTATATTAAAATTTTATTATAAATGTCCTATTTAATCCAATGAATCTGCTTTTAACCGAATAGCCTTATTTAAAGTGCCGCGCATATTTACCGGCCGTATTTATTTTGCCTTTTTAGGGCCGTAGTATGAAGATTATCCGAAATATCCGGGCCAGTAAAAAAGCGTTAATACTAAAACAGACGCAGAAACCGCGGAATGTTCCAGAAAAAACAAAAAAACCACTAACAGAGTGGTTCTCGCATAAAACGCGCCTTCCTGACGGCTTTTTAATTAAATTTAAAATATGGTGGAGATGAGGAGATTCGAACTCCTGACCCCCTGCTTGCAAGGCAGGTGCTCTCCCAACTGAGCTACACCCCCACATAACGGAAGTCAGAATTCGGAAATCGGAGGGCAAACACAATAAAATCGGCAATGCCGATTTTTTTATAACCTCTGACTTTTGACTTCTGTTAATGGTGGGCCTAGATGGATTTGAACCATCGACCTCACGCTTATCAGGCGTGCGCTCTAACCAACTGAGCTATAGGCCCTCAATATATAAAACGAACAGCAAGGGGAAGTGATCGACCAGTTTCGGGTTTTACCCCTACTCCTTAGAAAGGAGGTGATCCATCCGCACCTTCCGGTACGGATACCTTGTTACGACTTCACCCCAATTACCAACCCCACCTTCGACGGCTCTCTCTATTGCTAGTTGAGTCACCGGCTTCGGGTGTTGCCGACTTTCGTGGTGTGACGGGCGGTGTGTACAAGGCCCGGGAACGCATTCACCGCGACATGCTG
>ENA-UOOM01001322-UOOM01001322.1-fermentation-metagenome-genome-assembly--contig:-NODE-1322-length-24240-cov-3.447467_pt1 | contig 24240 bp, 29 predicted proteins | sample MGYA00245781_ERZ724031 | MGnify/ENA primary metagenome ERZ724031 (study PRJEB28704, sample SAMN03018317) | fermentation metagenome | biome: anthropogenic terrestrial biome; feature: soil; material... | reverse complement strand
GAGTGTCACCTTCACACGGTGGAAGTCGTTGGTTCGAACCCAATATCGCCCACCAAGCCAATAATCCACACGTTTCCATACACCCAAGAAACCCTGCCCACAGCAGGGTTTCTTGCTTTTTCAAGCAACCACAGATAACTATAAATAACCACTGTTATCCATTCAATACTGTATAATTATTTGTATAAATACAACATACGGTCACAGTATTTTATACGGTGGAGGGGATATCATGGCTCTGACTGAGATCATAATAAAGAATGCGAAACCCAAAGAAAAACCATACAGCCTGTCAGATGGCCGTGGATTGATCCTCGACATCCGGCCTAACGGAAGCAAATATTGGATCGCACGCCTATGGATCGACGGTAAAGAAAAACGTAAAAGCCTGGGAAGTTACCCTAGCATCAGCTTAAAAGCCGCAAGAGATAAGAACTATGAAATAAGGAAAGAAGATAAGAGGGGGCCTTCCGGAGAATATTCTTTTAAGGAGCTTGCTGTTGAGTGGTTCAACTCCGTTATCCTTCCGGACAAAAGCAAAAACTATGTCCGAACCGTAGAATTAAGGCTGAATAAATATCTGATCCCCGAGTTTGGCAATAGAAAACTGAATGAAATTACTCCTAATATGGTTTTGCTTTTTTGCAGACAAATTGAAAAAGAAGGACTTACAGACACTTCACACAGATTACGCCAGTTTATGAAACAGATCTTTGATTATGCCATTACAACGGACAGAACTCTGGTCAATCCAGCAGCTGCCATATCAAAAGCGCTGCAGCCGCACCGCCAGAAACACTATGCAACAGTTGTTGAAAGTGAAAATATTGGAGCTCTGATGCGCAGCGTCTATGCATATTCTCAAAGATTGGTACGGTATCTGATGATAATGTCGGCTCTGACATTTGTCCGTCCCGGCGAAATTCGGCAGGCAGAGTGGAAAGAGTTTGATCTGAACAAGAAAGAATGGCGTATACCAGGCGAAAAAATGAAAGAAAAAAACGAGCATGTTGTTCCGCTATCAACGGAAGCTATAAGGGTATTGAAAGAACTCCATGCAATATCGGGAAACAAGAAATGGCTCTTCCCTTCCCCGCGCGAAGGAGGTCGGCACTTAAGCGATGGGGCCGTGCGCATGGCCTTAAGATCCATGGGGTATGAGAAGGAAGATATGACTGCCCACGGGTTTAGATCGATGGCCAGCACCATCTTGAATGAGTATGAATGGCCGGCTGATGTCATCGAACACCAGCTTTCACACGTTGACAGAAATACGATAAGAAGAACTTACAACCGCGCCCAGTACATGCCCCAAAGAACCGCCATGATGGAATGGTGGGGTAACTTTCTGATCGCAGTAAGGGATAAAAAAAATATTCCGCTAAAACCTGAAATATAGCAGAGAACATCAGTTTGAATACATTAGGAATAAATAATCACGCTTTGAAAGTAGATTTATTAAATTTGTTGAAAATGTAATTCGTTATTCTTTTATTTAAATAATATCTATTTTTTGTTCAATATGTTGTAAAATTTACTTTGGAATATAGATTTCTAATATTTTTTCAGGGGAGGCAAAATTTTGCGTTTAGATGATTGGGTTTATCGCGGAGCACCGTCTTTTTATGATAAAACATTGACTTCTTTAGCTAATAGCGAATTACCGCCTGAAAATTGGGCATTAAGTAATTCTCCAAATGAATACAGAATACTGCGATACTATTTGGCCAATACGTTTGAAAAATTATGGACTGAAAGAGAAAGTGTGGATCCTTGTGTGCAAAATTTATATATCTATGAAGACTCACAACAAGCATGTTTTAATACTGGTTTGCTAGACAAGCACTGGCAAAACATTTACTATTATTGTGTAAAAAATGATCGACCTAACCTGCAACCATGGAAATTTAAAAGTTTTTATAATTGTTATACCATTACTTCTTTTAATTCTACAAAAATGTCAGCCCAATCTGTCGAAGCATTGAAAAGACCTAATTATTTTCAAAATCCTACAGATTTAGTTTTTGATGTCAGGTTAGAGATAGTGCCACAGTGGAATCATATTATTGGTGATACAGAAAACTTTAATAGGATTCCAGAAGAACTTCGGATGAAGGGTAAAGAATTTTGCCGCAATTTAATCGACGGATCTATTCGAACCACTAAGAAAAGAATCGAAGCCAACTATAAAACGGCTGTTCCACAGTGGTATAGGGGTAAAATTCAACTACTAGTACCACTTTATCTAACAAATCCCAATACACCTGACCTAGCTCTTGTTGTTTCTAAAAGCGATGATGGGACTCAATACCATGGGCACACATGTTTAACTATAGAAATGGCATACATCAATGCTAGGCAAATTACAAAACCTGAGAGTTTTTGGCTTCTCCCATAATAAGTATTTTTACATAAAAAAATAATAGGTGTTGATTTTTAACAACAAAGGTATATAATTACGACATCAAGGGTCAAGGACCCTTTAGAAGAAGAAACGAAACCGTAGTTAATTAGAGAGGGCAGGAAGGTAGCTTCCTTGCCCTCTCTCTTGTTCTTCTAATAATATAATTATTAGTAAAGCTTTTTACGTCTTTGGAGCACTTTCCAAATATGAAAAGTACAATTTTTAAATCTAATAAATTATCTTTTGTAAGTTCAAAATAATATAACAGCATACGTTATACCTATTCCTATAACACCCTCGCCGGTATGTGCCAATCCAATAAAAGGGCCAATTGCCAAACGTTTACGCTTTTCTCTTGTGATGGTAGTTTCAAGTTCGTTGTTTATTTCATGCAATGATTGGACCTGAGTTTGCCATTCAGTGCGTTCTTCCATGCGATTCCTGTTAAGATCCTCAACAGCCGATATTAGTTTGTCAATCTGAATATCTTTTGATGCCACAATGCCTTTTAAGGCCTTAATCTCAGCGGATTGGGTATCTATAAGCTCTAAGGTGTCTCTGCCGTCTTGTAGTGGCACTAAATAGCTACTTTCAGTTACTATTGCTCCCGGCGTTACCGCTTTGATTTTCCCTGGACTCTCTGTATTCGCCGATGCGGGCATTCCATGCAGCTGCAACAGCATCATTATCAAGATTAGCAATAGTTTTAACAGCCCTTTTTTTAGCACTCAAAACCACCTCCTCTTGCTGCGATCGGGTACGATTAATATCTTGAATAAGATCCTCTATTCGCGCTGCGGAGATGTCTGCAGATATTGCAGCTTGAGGAAACTGGGCTGCATGTTGAGGGCTTACCGGTCTATGTGTGATGAAGAATAATGCGATACCGGCCAGTAAAGCTGCGATCAGCATCAGCAGGACCCATTTATTCTCTCGGATCCAGTTCGTGACTTTCGTTATTTTTATTTCCATCGTTTAGATCATCTCCATAGTTTTGATTCTGTGGACCGTAATTACCGTATCCGCTGTAATAACCGCTTTGTCCATACCGCTGCCACAGGATCTTGTCAATTAAGTCATCTGCCCACTTACGACCTCTGGAGAGGCCCACAAACAGCACGAACATTGCACAAAGATGGTTGTTCCGACTAAGCCAGAGTGCGCCTAATACAAGAGTCATGCCATATACCAAATCGCTGACCAAACCGGTGATCAGTTTGGCCATCGAGAACGGTTCCTTCTTCCAATGCCTTTCTATGTAGCCACAAAGCGAAATGATCAGCGAAGCTGCCATGTACGGGACATAAATAATCAATATTTTTTGGAGCGACTCCCATGCGTTGTTCCATTCACTCTGGCTCATCATTTACCCCCTCACCGTCTGATTTCACCCCAGTTTTCGATCCCTCTGCCTAGTGCTGCTGCAATACCATGATAATTAGCCGGGTCGCCAAGCCATGCCTCTTCCTGGGGGTTGCTTAAGAAGGCCAGTTCAAATAATACTTTGGGCAATCCCGGGGGAGCTGCCTTTAAGACGAGAAGATCCGCCTCTTTGTCCAGGTCTCCATCACGAAGATCAGCCCGAAGTCTTATCTGGGAAAATGAAGTTCTATAACTCTTCAGCAGTTCGTCTGCCAACAGATCCGAAGCATCCTGCCCGGGCAGAGTAAAGCACTCGCAGCCGTTTGCCCGCGGATCAGCGACTGAATTGCAATGGATCGAGAGCATTAAATGAACCTGCAAACGGCCTGCCATAACTCCCCTTGCCCTCAAATCAGAGGAACGATCCGACTTGATAATACAAAGGTCCGTTGTCCTGGTAAGGTATGCTGTATGTCCATGAGCTTCCAGCCAACTCTTTAATACATGGGCCACTCGGAGGGTGGTAATTCGCTCTTCTATTCCTAATATGCGTCCTTTGGCCCCGGTGTGAGGTATGCCATGTCCGGGATCGATAAGGATCTTCATTTTGCATCAACTTCTTTCAAGCGTTTTGTCAAAAAAAACAGAGGGCCATTAAGGCCCCCTGAATAGATAATGTGTTCATTGCTGCTTTAATTAGACCACGCTATTTGGATCTTGCGTCGTTCTAAGATTGCCATGCTGTTTTTTTCTCCGTACACCTCGATGTAATATGATCCAGGTTTTTCAAATTTAATATAACTCACGTATTTACCCAATTCTGAATCATAGATCGGCACTATAGTTTCTATCTTAACTCTTCCGGCATCATATAGAATTACCTTCACATTCTCCGGTGTTAATATCGCCCCGTCAAAATCGTTGAAATCACTTGTAATTCTTAAGGTGTTTCCTTGCAGCATGCTATCACTTCCAATCAACTGACATCTTAACTGTAGCCTGAGATGTTAAAACACTCACTTTAGCCTGATCTATTGCTATTACTGCACCGGCACAAGCCAGATCCACATTGCAGTGATAAATCGGAGCCGTCAGAATATTAACCGCTTTGCTTGATATGTTAGATAAATTTCCGACATCATCACGCATCTGTGCGATTATTGTTGCGATCCCCACTGCGCATCCTTCGAACTGGGTAGATCCTTCGTATTTCAATCCATCCTCAGAAATTGCAAGGGTTACCGGATGTTCTTTCCCGGCTGAATCAATTACATTGCAGTTCTGGACCCCGGGATCCATTGGTTCATTTGATATGACAGTAATGTCGTACAATGCCCCGCGAATGGAATAATCAAGGCCAAGAACCTCAATAAATGGTCCGGTCGTATCTAGCGTAAGTGTGAAATAATTAGCTTTCATAACCGGACCACTCTCCGCCCTTGTTGCGTCCATAGACATTGATGCGATAAGTTTTGTCTCCGTTGGTCAGCTCTATATCCTCTACTTCAAAGACTCCTGTCGCTCCTGAGGATAATACTACTTTGGGCCACAAGGTATCTTGCCATCTTTGTCCGCTCATTTCGCTCCATTTGTCGGACGTGGCGTCTTGCCATTTCGCGTCAATGTCAGCACTGTCAGATCCCACCAGAAGGCCGCTTCCGCGTCCTGTACCGTCGGCACGAGCTTCCCAGGCTGTAAGCGCCTGGGAAGCGGTAAATCTAGCCACTGCTGTATCATGCTCTGTTTTCGCACTGATCCGAACCTTATCGACTGTGCCGATCGTTATTATCGGCGCAGTCATTTTATATGCTCCAGTTCCCGGAGTTGTCTTTGACGAAGACCTTAATTATCTTAGCTCCGTCTCCGCTGGATGCTGTCTCAAGATCCGAACCGTTTATTGAACATGAAATTGGGGTGGCTGCAGGGAAAGTACCCGTTCCGCTCATATTTGTCGATCCAGATGTTGTTGGGATCTGCGTGCCTGTTGTCTGTGCTCCTCCTGATGCTGCGACTACTTTGACTTTGTATTCGACAAAAGCTTCCGCAACTGAGAATGTGAAGGAAGCAACATTCTTGCCGCTCTGTTTTGAAATCTTGCTCACGTCGGGGCCGGATATAGTGACGACAGGAAGAGTTGTGTCAAGGATTATGCTGTCGCTTGCGGAGGCCGATTCATTATAGACATCGTCCCTTATCTTTACATTGACTGTTTTGCTCCCGTCTCCGCTTGAAAGATTGATTTGCTTTGTAGATGTATAGGTGATCCAGAGAGCATCAGCTTCGTCAGTCCCCGTAGCAGCCCCGCCGACAAGCCCATCAGACTTAGCTGTCGCAAGATCCAGATCCCCCCAGATCTTCATCTGATACCCAGTCGTGGGTGTATCTGTTGTTGAGATTGCAACGTTAACCAGCCGTGCTGTTGCATAGGTCGCACCTCCGGCAATGATAAGGCTTGGAGATGCGGGGCCTGTTGTATCCAGCGTTACATTAAAAAAGTTTGCCATTTTTATATAATCTCCCTTACTCTAAATTTTTGATGCAATAAACATTGTTAAGAGATATACCCCGTACCAGGACAAAAGAGAAAGGGATATGACCCCGCTCCATACAATTAAAAATCCCCAGTTTATAGATGATTTTCTAGACATTGTCGTAAGTGATTGCATCGAGTTCAGCCTGTGTCTCCGCAGCTTCTACGAGAGGCGCCAGATCTGCTTCTCTGTCGAAAGCCGCCTGTACATGGGCACGCACTGCATCAGCTATTGCAATGATTTCTGCTGCGGACAGCTCGATGAATCCGTTCTGGGCTTTCCATTTACATGAATAATCAGGGTCCTGCATAGCCTTGAGCGCGGCCCCGGTTATCAGCGCCTGCGACTCTCGGTCCGTTCTCACTGTTACACCATTAAGGACAACTCCTGCTATTTCCTGTTCATAACGAGCCGCAGCAATCTCGGTTCTTTTTAGTTCTTTTGCCTGTTGAAATTTGTCTGCCTGAGTAATAACCTTGCTCCAGTCAATCATTCTGTCCACCTCTATTCCGGCAACGCTATTGGGCCGTCTTCTGTGACGGTAATGCAGCGGCGCTTGCATTGGGACCATGAGGAAGCAGTATCGGGATAATCAGCTCGCCGTTGATCCGTTCAACATCCCCGCAAACCCACTGGCAATTAATTGCTTCACGTGGCAGTGTTGCACCGTCGGCAAGCTGTGAAAAATCAAAACTCTCACCGTTAATAGTGAGAGTCTCGCCTGTTTTGGTTATTTCTAAAGCTCTGTCTGAGCGTATAGGGCTAAAATTAATTAACATTAGAACCACCTTCCTATCGCTGAAATATAAACTGTGCCCCCAAATGGATGCGTGGCTGGTCTTACTAGTGCAATATTTGGACCTGTTGTCTCAGACCAATCGTCGTAGTCCATCATGGCGGGAATAGCAAGGCCATTTGACTCTTGTCTCCACATCATATTACAGTAAGGTTTAGCTATAAACGCAGCAGGAAAGGTTCCCACTGGCGAAGCTGCAGACTGATACAATGTACCCCAAGCGGTTGTAATATTATTTGTTGTTACTGATTTCTGGCATATCATCGTCCCATTCGCAAACTTGACATACTCGCCGTTTGCGTTTGAGCCGCTTTCAATAATCGCTCCTGTTGGTACACCTTCATCTTCGGACACCGTCCCAAGAAACAGCCCTCTAATCAGGTCGGCCAGATCTGTCTTTTTGATCCATGCGTTGTTGACTTTGAGGTATTCGTCTCCGGTCGCAGTGTCAACATACCTCCATCCGTTCTGTCCTGCGGAGCTTTCTGGGGCGCCTGTGCCATAAAGCCTGGTGTCTTCTGCCAGCGCACGAAAGTTCTCTCGTAAGTTGGCCGCCGAGGCTGAAATATAATCAGTATCGGCTGGTTTAGTTCTGTCAAAAGCCATTGGACCACTCCTCTCTAAATAAATAAAAGGACGGGAAATTTCTCCCGCCCTTAGTTAATACCCATACGCTGACCAATTGACAACTCCGCCCACATCGTCTTCAGTTATGTTAACTACCCTGACATGCACACTTCCATAACCCGGAGTGCCAATTATCTTTGCCTGTCGGTCCGCTCCGTCTGCAGTAAGCAGTACGGTAGGTGCCCGCGCAAAATAAAAATCATAGCTAATCTCAGCGCCACCCACCGGGATCGTAACCCGGCCTTCCTTGACCACATCCGGCATGTCTATTTCCACACAGAGTATTGTTACATATGGCGGATCTTCACTCGCTGATGCCGTTAAACATACACGGTATTGAATATAACGGAAAGTAGCAGTCCGTCTGGTGAAAAGCTGCCATTCGGTCCATTTGACGCTATCCTGTGAATGTCTTACTTCCAGCCTTGCGGATGCACCGTTAGCTGACAGATAAGAAAAGTCGTATCCGAGGTTCGCTGTTATCAGTTTCCCTAAGTCTTTTATTTCGCTTTCCCATGTGCCTGTTGATACATTCTCGGCAAGGGTAAGGACGAAATCATTTCCCAGGTCTATCCATCTTGTGCTTGGATAATCAAGATATGATTTCTCTATCGTGCCAAATGTGATCGGGTTTGTAATAAATCTCGTGTTGTCAAAACTGCCTATTGGCAGCGGGTAGTACCAAATGGCAGTTGGATAGCTGTCCCATTGCCCCGGAACATCCTCCCATTCCAGATACATGTCATACCATGTTACCGTGACGTTTCTCGGAGGTAAGTCCGAAACCGCTATCTGGACTGTCGCCGCATCGGCAGAGTAGTCGCCATTGACGCTGACAGCCTTGATGCTGAAACCGTACGTGCGTTCCGCTGAAACAGGGAAAGAAATGCTTGTTTCAGTATATTTCTTTTGTATAACAGCTCCCTGTGACCATGTATATCCGCTGCGAATTTCGTAGTGAGAGAAATTGACATCGCTGTTGGCGTCCCAAAATAGATCTATGACGTTGCCGTCCTGTATAGCCTGGAAACCTGTCACCTTTGACGGCAAAGCATCATATAACCCTCTGGCTATGGAATATGTATATGCCGGGACTGTTGAAATGTCCTGGATATTTGTCAAAAAGATATTAAAACTCTGAAGCTTTATATACAGTGTTTTGCCTATATCTTCCTCGCGATAAGGATATTGTGTAATGGCGCTGTCATGCCGGGCAAAACCTGCTCCGGCGGAATGGGAGACTGCTTTGGTCCTGTACAGTCCTCGCGTGACTCCGGAGAGCCGATAAGTCCGTTCTGCAATCAGTTCGGCATCACGGTAGTTGATCCATTCTCCGTTGAGCCAGCATGGAGTGCTGTTCGCCGCTGCCGCCTGCTCCGTTACGCTAAGCAGCTGTGCGCCGCCATCCTCAAGCCTGACTGTTATTTCGGTATCATCCGGGTCTATCGCCTCGAGCAATACTCCATATCTGGCCGGACCCTTGACTTCTCCGATCCGCGAATAGGAAACGTTGTCGAACGACACCCAAACAATTGCACCGCCCCATGTTTTGGGATTGATCCCGCTCGTTGCGATCGCTATTGTGCGAGCCGAGATCTGCGGTGCGACCAGAAAGAACAGCGGGATCTTAGCGTTGCCCGGCTCAATATTAGTGTCAAGAGTCGCCCGTTCCGCATTGAACACTTCATACCTGGCGGGGCTCGCTATACCGACAGAGGCGGCAAATGCGCTAAACTCAAGCTCTCCGTCTGCAGCCTCATCAACTTCGTTTATTCTTACCAAAGTGCGATCCAGCCCCAAATGCGGATCTGTAAGTGTCACCAGATCTCCCGGTTCAAGCAGGCAGTGTGACCAGGCAAGCCTGAACCTATACTTGTTTCGGCCATAGAGACTCTTCATTGCCAGGTGTTCAGCGGCAGTCTGAGCTCGTTTTTTTGTGTGAAAAAAATGTATTTTCTTTGTGGAAGAGGGACGTAATCCCCTCCTGCTGATGTCGCTCAATACCTGGAAAGAGACCGTCTCTCTTTCATAGGCATTTGCGCGGTTCAAAAATTCAACCGTTATTTCATTGTAGCTTTCCGAACTGTCTTCCCTGGTGAATTCAACAAGCCTGCCGCTGCTCTTGTCGACTGGGATGAGGTGATCCGCGTCCAGGTCAAACAAAGGTGTCAGGCTGGGAGACCATGTAATTCCGTTCCCAGTTATTGATTCGTCTGCAAGCACAACAATTTTCAGTTTGTTCTGTGACCAGAAGCCGATCGAGTTCGTTGCCTCAAGAATGCTGTTGATCAGATCCTTCGCCGGAGCTCCCTGGACATCCTCCGGAATGGAAATGTACATATCTGCAGCTCTGCAATAATTTCTGTAATTATCAAGGCTTGCTGCATCGATCATGCCGCCTCCGAAGCCTGCGCCGTTAATTTCGTCGAAAATTATATAATTTATTGCGTCTGCAGGATTGACGTCGTATCCGTCTGCTAAGGACACTCCGGCAGATACGACTTCAAAATTGAAAGTCGGCAGAGTGCCTCCATTACCCAGGTCTATTTCGCCTGCACAATATGCCAGGTTGCTGTAAGAAAGATAATGCGGACCGATATTACCTCCGTAATTTTTAAGCCCATCCCATGGTGTTTGTCCGGAGGTTCCGTAAAAGAGCGTAAGTCCGGCTTCTGCTGGATTGTTAAATATTTTAGTCCCACACCATATCCTTTTTACCCTGCTTATCGGACCCTCGCAAAGGGCAAGCAATGCTTTAACGGTGTAGGTATATGTGGTAGTAACAGTAGTAACTCCGCCTCCGCCGCCCTTCCCGCTTTCCTGCTCTGTCGTGTGTGCGTGCTCCTTGAAGTCAGCCCAGTCTATAACGTTGCAGGAGATCCTTGTGGTTCCCAGGATGACAGGGACGTCTTTGCCGTATGAGGAATCGTTGAGCTTGAATTCTCCGACTCGATTTCCTTCAATATAAGTTGTGGATCCTCCGCCGAAAAGACCGCCCATTTCCTCACCTCGTTTTCACTCGTGGCCTGTAAATACCGTATAGCCTGCTATGTCCGCTTTTATCACAAAGCATTGCTTCATGGATGTCCGACTCGATTACTCCCTGTCCTACATAAGCATGGATCACGTTCGGCCATTCCGTAACAATGCCTCCGTGAGAAACACAGCGGCCAAAACGAAAGAGGGCAATATCGCCCTCTCTTGCTTCTGATTCACTGATCCGATCGCAGTATTTTATTATCCAGGATAAATATTTCTCTTCGCTCCTGTGTAAGTGCCACTCGTTGGAATAGATCCCCGGGGAGCATTCACCCGGAGCAAGATTGCCTTCTGTTTCATATACTGCAATAAGCAGCTGCCCACAATCCACGCCGATACCCTTTATTCTGGCTCCGGAATGGTAGGGAGTCCCCAGCCATTCTCTGGCAATCGACGCAGCGCTCATATCAAAGCCTCTTTTAGCGGGACAAACGGTGTGCCTCTGTAATGCGATGCATTATTGAACTTATTTTTGCATGTCGTTGCCGTCTTATCACAGCCCGGATAAATTCTGAACGTGTCGCCAACACCTGGAACTGACTCTAACGGCATGAGCATGACCAGAGATCCTTCAGTCATACTTCTTTTGACGGAGGCTGTGACGCCGGCATTATTTCCCGTGGTCCATTCAATTATCCCCTGATCGTAATAACCAGTGGCATATGAAAGATTGCACCTGAATGTTTGCGCGTCCGTTACGGCTGTTACCGTTCCGTATGCAGCCCATGACTCTTTGTTGAGTGCACATCCGGCACCGTAAAGATTCCATGGGCATGTCGGATAATATTTACGCAGAGGATAATCGACATTAAGCAGCTGGACGCTGCTTTTGACCTCAAGTGCCAGTTCAAGGCCGCCGCCGTCCTTTATGTCTACATATCCTGAAAATAACATTACCGTGCCTGCGATCGAGCCGTCTGCGTTAAAAAAGGGCCGTAAGATTGTCAGTCTGGAGTTGTCCAGCCCCCCATTATGCGCCATCTCGAGCAGAGGCACATCCTCAACCTTATCATTAGCGTTGGCGTTTACCGTAACGGTCAGCTTATCCACGGTAATACTTCCCGACAGTTTGATCCGGTTGCGTTTGAATATAGGACCGGTGCTTGAATATATCTTGCCGTCACATGTGACATCCCTGTCATACTGAGCATAACGGTACACATTTCCGTTTTCCAGCGTCAGTTCATACAGGTCGCAGAACTGAAATTCGTCAGAAGTTAAAAGATGGTTGAGCAGTGCGGAAGCAACATTCTTCATCGCACGCTCACCATCTTGAAGTTTTTAACGTGGGAAATGTTGTTGAAGGCATGCTCCCAGCCAATATCGTCGTCATCAAGGGCAACTCTCCAGTAGTATTGGAATGATGCCGTGATATCCCCTGTAGGGGCCGTTGTAAATCGGATAGTACCGTTGCTTAACAGGCCGTAGTTTGTCACCTTTATATCATTGACATAAACGGACAGCGTATTGGCGACCAGATCAGTCACAGGTTCCGTATAGACCGTTTTATACCGGCGCACAAGCTGCCAGTCGGTAACCGATCCCTGACCTATGCCGAGGAATACCTTTGTCTCTTGGTGATCTTCGTAATCCCACCACAGAAAGGGTTCAAGCCTGCCCTTAACAGAATAGAGGAAGGCTGTTATCTCTTCCCTCTGGTCTTCGTCAAGCCCAACAAGATCTACCTCAATTTCCCAAAGCGGATAAGACTGATTCGTCATTGCCCGTCTTTTGCCGCTGCCGGATTTTTTAACGACAGTATCCCACACCGGTTTTTTCTTGCTTCCCCACTTAACGGGAAGCACAGGGCATATAGGCAGAGTCATATCAAAAACCTCCTACAACTGCGAATGAACGGCCTCTTCGTGTTAAATACTTTTCCAGCTCGCGACCGCCGCCATCCTCGAGCCAATCACTAAAGGACTTCGCGTCGTTTGTATTGATGTGAATATTTACAGGTCTTGCAGAATCCTGAGATCCATTATTTCTGTTTATTCCGCTGGCGATTTTTTTATAAGCAACATTGCTGTCCTGAACCACGCTTTCCTTGAATCGGCCTTCACCGATCATAGCTAGAGTGGGCCCGGTAACATAACCGCCTTCTGCAAACGGGACTATGGATAACCCCTGAGAAAGAGCATGTGTAGCGCTTATCCCTGCCATAGCCGGAGCACTGTTGGCCCCGAAAGACGCTAGGGAGACCGCTGCGGCTGCTGGTGCCCATGCAGCGGCAGTTGATGCCGCAGCTGTAATTGAAGCGGCAGTCTGGGCGGCGATAGCCGATTTGCCCATAATGTTTTCCATAAGCATACCGGCGATTTTCCTTGCAAAATAATCAGCTATCACTCTTACTACTGTTTTGCCGAAATCTTGCCATGCTGCTGACAATGATTTAGTCCCCATGATCAGATCACTGATATTATTGCTGAGCCCGCTAAAGGCACTCGAATAAATATCACCCATCAGCTGAGCAACCGTTGAATGCGCTGCAAGAAATGCCTCCTGCCATGTGCTCATCATCTCCTGCATCGCTTCATAGTTGTTCAGCCGTAGTGCTTGTTCCTCGGTCAGAACTTCCTGAAGCCGTGTAAGAGACGCCTGGTTATATACCTCATCGATTTCAGCCTGAATATCCTTGCACTGACGGTAGTAATCAAGCTTGTCATCCTGAATCTGCTTCCATTTCTCTGCGGATGCTGTTTCTTTCTCTGCGGCAAAGTCAAGCATGTCCTCAGTCGTAACTTTGTACTGGATCCCCATTGCGTTCAGAGAATCAAGGATATTTTTCTTCTGCGCCGCTGTGGCACTTGTATAGCGGGCCGATATCTCATCGAAATAATCAAATATTTCCTTGACCTGATCAGCCGCACCTGCATCCATCGAAAAGAGATCCGATGCAGAACCCTTAAGGCCGCCGAGCGTCAATTCCTTCTGCATGCTGATCCAGCCGTCAGAGATCGACTTGAAGGTCTCCTGGCGTTCCCTCGCCTCATCGTGCAGTATTTTCCTGCGTTTCTCGGCATAAGTTTCGTTGAGCCGTGTAATGTCCCTTTGGTAATTTTCGTTTACCGTCTTGGATTCATTCAGCGTGGATATTTCATCACGGTACCACTTATCCAAGACATCCATCTGAGTTTTAGTCAGCCGGATCCATTCGTCTTCAATACGTTCTGAAGCAGTTTTGGCTTTTTCCACCAGAGCTTCATATTCTTTCTGCTGTTTTTTAAATGCAGCAGATGCAGCCTTAGCACCTGCTTCGTCACTCAACCCTGAATCCTTAAGAGTTCCGGAAAGGATGTCTTTCAGGGATACTGCTTTTTCCGAGGTCTTTTCAAGCTCTTTGTTCGTTTCTGTAACCTCAGTTTTGAATCCAAGAAATGATTTAAGTACTGAAATCTTGTCAGTTACCCATGACGCCATGGCTCCGATCTTTTCTACGATCCCGGAGATAAGATCCTTCGCCCAAACAAAAATATTTACTATCCCGGTCCATAAAGCCTTAAAGAACGAGCCAACCCCAAACCAGTTTTTGTAAATAGCGACAGCTGCAAAACCAATGATTGCACCTATGGATAAAAGCGGCCATGTTGCCGCAATAACTGATCCGGCGAGCATTGCAAAGGCCGGTACCGCTATCCCGATAATTACCCCGCTGACTCCTACTATTGCTGTCTTAACACTCTCAGGCACCATTTGTTCAAATGCTTCTTTAATGCCAGCCTTTTTCGCAACTGTCGCAAAATCTCCCAGCCAGTCAGCTGCGCCCTTGAATTTCGCTTTTAAGTCAAAGGCCTCTGTAATATTGCTTCCCAGAGTTCTCATTATTGAGCTCACGGAGTCCTTCATGTTGCTGAAGCTTTGCGGTATTTCTCCTGCGACCTTGTCCATCATGCCTCCAAAACGATCTTCAAGACCCGTCAATATCGCTGTAATTCCTTCTTTAGCACTTATCGCACCTTTTTTCGACATGTCCATTGCTTTAGCAGTAGTTATTCCAAGCTTCGAAGCCAATATATCCCATACCGGCAGACCTGTTTCAGCAAGCTGTCTCATTTCCTCTGCGCTTACCTTTCCCTTTGCGTTCATCTGACCTATCGCAAGGGTTACCCTGTCTATGCCTTCCTGACCCAATCCAACGGCCATGGCTGCATCGCCCAGAACTGTCAGGATCGGAATTACTGCCTGTACATCAAAACCATAGGCCTGCATCTTTTTTGATGCTTCAGTAAGGCCTGCAAATTCAAAAGTAGTTGTCGCTCCGAATTTTTCAAGTTCATCAAGGTGCTGCTGAGCTTTCTCAACGGATCCCGTCAAAGTCTCAAAAGCACGTTTTGTCATATCCATCTTTGCGCTCATTATCACGGAAACGGAGGCTACACCGGCCATGCCGGCCGCAATATATTTAAGGCTGGTCTGTGCTTTTTTTGATAGCTTGAGCGCCTCTGTGCCGAATGAATCTTTTATCTGTCTCTTTACCGCGTTCAGTTCTTTTCTCAATCCGGAAGAGTCGGCTGATATCCTTACCAGCAGATCCGCAACAGTTGCCATGGTGTTCACCTCACAAAACAGGCGGTCTCACTAAGAAACCGCCTATAGATTGAATACCTGTTTTAAATATTCTTTGTCTTCCTGTTTCTTTTTTATATCCTGATTCTTTAGTGGAGCAAGCAGATCTTTGATCGTTACGGGATTTTTTAACGTGCCCTGTGAATTGATTATCGGGACGACAAAATACGTTATGAGGGCATCCCTTTCTTCTGTTCGCCACTTATAACCTTCCAGCATCTTGTTGAATTCATGTGGCTGCAACCGGCTGAATTCCCAGGGCCGGAGATCTAAAGGTCCGTATGCAATTGTTTCTGCCCAGTCTATCCAGTCTGCGATGTTGAATGTGCGTCCGGATCCGGCGTCATCGACTGAGCACCCACTACGTTTTTTTCTTCTTCTTCGTCATCAACTTTCCCGAATATTCCGCTGACCACTATCGCCTCAACGATAGGTAATGCGACCTTTTCAATGGAACCGCCCGATTCAAAATATGTGCTGAGCTTTTCAGCGAAAAACTGCGGAGACCCCTTGGAATAATGGTGCCGGAGCCCTACCGTCAAACCTTGAAGACAAAAAGTTATTCCGGCCTCACTGTTGGCAATGATCTTCGGTATTGGCACACCCAACGCCTTCTCGAGCATTGCAAGCCTGGCGATGTCAAAATATATATATTGATTTGGTGCGAACAACTCAAAAGGAACTGATTTGATCATCTTTTCCTGCTCCCTTCATAAAATAAAAAAGGGGAGCCGAAGCCCCCCTATAGGGTTATGCCTCTACGTTGATGATGGCCGACAGAACAGCTCCGTCTCCCGTTGTGACAGAGAGAGTGTGTGCTCCAATTGTAAGGGCTCCTATTACATTTGACTCTATATTCAGAGCTCCTGCCGAATAGGTATAGTCGGTTACTGAAGTAAGCGCGGCTCCGTCGATCTTAACTGAAGAAACCGTTGTCGTTGTCGGTGTAATAGCAAAAGCTATATCGACCGGGTCAGACTTGTCTCCCGCAGCAGATAGCGGACTCAACCCCGGAGCTCTGTCTGACAAAGCTCCGTTGCCTTCGATCGTGCCGGTTATTGATGCCTCTCCGTCGTGCGGCGTGGCAAGTGAAAAATCTGTTAGGGATCCCCAGCCGGACTGAAGAGTGCCATCCGGATATTTCATTCTTACATTGATTTCTGCTCCGTCGTTAAAGGCTTTTTCCAGGTAAGGAAGAGCAGCGTCGCTCAGTAGGACCAGCGCGTCAAGGTCGATGCTCCATCCTCTTAGCCCTGCCTTGTTGGATTTCCATCCCCCGCTGGTCTTATGAGACACATCAATGCTGTCTGCGTTGCGTGAAAGATCCGCTGAGCGCTGTCCGCCTATCAATGTCCATGTAGGAGCCTGCGCTGATCCTGTGTTTATGTACAACAGATAATCCTTGCCAACCGAGGCAGAACTTGTACTGGGATTTACCGGTAGTGTGATTGCCATAATTTAACCTCCTATATACTGAATTTTTGCGGTAAAGGTGAGTACCGCGTGATAACTGATCTCTTCTTCTTCGAATATTTCACAGAAATCAACATCCTGTCCCAGCACGGAGAAGCCGAGGGACGCAATTTCAAGAGGCCATGACGTAAGGACAGACGCGACCTCATTGCAGATCTCCTCGATCTCTTTCTTGCTGGTATCCATGCTCCACACATGAAGCTGCAGAGATATATCCGAAATATCTACGTTCTTGGCTCCCCCCGGTTTGCTTGTAAAAGGACCGAAAGATATGCACGGGAACTCCCCCTGATTGGGGACAGCGTCATACGTTTTAGTTGTTTGTTTAAGGGATAAGATATCGTAGACTCCTTTATGTGTAGCCTGAAACGGTATGTGCCTGATCATTTATGCTTCACCGCCTCTGCCAGCCTTCGGATGAAAGCCGGCCTTTCCTGTTCATAAGCTGGACGAATAAAGGGACGCTCCGAGCGTTTAGGGATCTCAGCGCTCTTTATAAAAGTTTGGCCCTCATTAAATTTTAGCAATTTCTTGGTTTTGGGTTTTGTCTGAGAAGCACTGACACCCATTTCAATCAAATGAGCGTGAGGTGCCTTGGCCCCAAAATAGCCTGTACATCCTACTTTTTTGAAGGAACTGAAAATTGATTTTTTGAGTTGGCCGGATCTGACCGGGACTTTTTCCCTTGCAAGCCTGGCCATCTCTTTGACTGTTGTCTCGACTGCACTTTCAATCCTTAGCCTGGCTTTTGCGTCATATATTGAAATTGAAGAGAGAGCTTCCCTCAGTTCCTTGTTGCTGGGCGTAATATCAAGGATTTTACCCACGGCTGATCTCCTGACAGATGAGTGTCGTCTTTTCACGGTCTGTGTGATAAACATGCAGGATCTTAAATGTTTTTGCACCTGCAAAGACCTGATAATTCATCTGCACATCGTCTCTGTACCTGATGTTGACAGTATGTGTCAGAACGGAGGCAAAGCTTCCCTGCTGCAGGTCTGTAGTTGCCCTGGGCTTTTCGAACTCCGCCCATACAGAGCAAAGGTCCGTAAGCGTCTGTCCCTTGGTCGTCCTGCCTCCCTGCCCGTCATCAACCACCGGATAATATCTGATCGTTATGCGCTTATTGAGCTTCCCTGGACTCATATGTAATCACCGCAGCCCTCTATATGCGTCAGGATGGCGTCCACGGTATGCTGGATTTTTGCAACTATCGTTCCTGTTACTACTACGCCCCTGTTCTCATACCAGTGTGCAACCATGAGTTTTATGCACTGTTGGTAAAGGACATCTTCTGCAAGCGGCCCATAGACCTTAACTCCATCCTCGCCGGTACTCAAATAGACCTGAGACTTGCTCAACTTTCCGGATATGTACTTATCAGCGGCCAACATCTGCGCTTCAATCAGGCTGTCTTCATCGTCTGCGTCCACCCGCAGATATATCTTCATGTCTTCGATACTAAGAGGCATTTGCCACTCTCCTTTCTAAAAAGAAGAAGAAGGGCAAATGCCCTTCCTCTTTTAGTCTCCCACAGTTACCGTACAGGTGAAACTTCCCACTCCGGTTACAAATGTGATAACAACGTCTCCGTTTTCCTGCGCGGAGAAATACTCCTTCTTCAGGGTAACTACGCCGGCAGCCACAGTGTAATCGGTATCCTTGGTCAAAACAGTGCTGCCGTTTTTGACCTGGATCAGATCTGTTGTCCCTGTGATCGTTACTGCTATGTCATCCGCAGCCGCCTTGCTGAAGGTGTCAGTTGTTGGAGAGGTGTCTACCACCGATATCTCGACTTCAAAATCTCCGACATTCGTAACCAAAGTGAAAGTCTTATCTCCTGCAGTCAGAGTACCGAGATAAGTACCCTTAATTGTCAGCCTGTCTGTTGCATCGGAATAAGTGTAATTCTCCGCATTCACAGTTGACACTCCGTTTTTAAGGGCAGTAAGCGTCACCTTTCCCCCTGTTACCGTGAACACTGCGTCAGTCGGGTCATCTTTACTGACAGCAGCAAAGTCAGGGCTCACGGTTACGCCGATTTTTTTAGGTATACGAATGGTGCTGTCGAAATTGGCTTTCCGTCGATTATCGCATACGCCATATAATCGGTTATGCGGGATTTGATGTGATCCTCCGTGTACATTGTCACGTTTTCCTGAGCGTTGATCTTGTACCCGCGTGCCACGTTTGCGAGGACCATTCCGTCTGCCGGGGCCGCATCTTCCTCATAAACGACCTTCCCGAACATCATTCCCACTCCGCCGTTGATCGGATTTGCAATGAAGTAAGGCCTCTTTGATTCATCCAGGACATTGGCGAGATGATTCCAGATAAAATCGTTTTTGGCGAAAATAACTGCGCCGCTTGCATATCCGGATTTCATCTTTGACATGACCGATGTCAGCTTAGCGTAGTTGATGGGATCCGATGTCGGAGTCCATGTGATTATCTGCGGAGTAAGACTCTCTGCCTCAAGTGCGGTCACAATACCCAGAGGTTCTGATTTCCAGACGTCCTCTTCGCCTGCCTTGCCTTTGCCGCTGAAGATAGCTGTGGCAAGCGCGTCTCCCATTTTCAAAGCAAGGTTGTCGCGAAGATAAACCAAAAACGCATCGATGGACATCTTCTTGAGTTTCCAGCTTACAGGTACGCACTTTGCCAGCTCCCAGCCATCCAGTTCAATTGAGGCAGTTGCAACGGTCCCGTCCGCGACCGGAGTGTCTTCGTCATACCATGCCGCATCTGAGCCGGTGCCGTTTTCCTTCGGGTATTCGATTTTGCCCTTCACGTTGGTCATACTTATAAGAGAGAGGACCGGGTGTATCTTGGCTGCTTCCTTCCAGATCTCTTCAACCAATGTGGTGGGTATCATCACCTGATGGTCCGCGCTTGTCTGCGCCGCGTTGTTGATACCTGGGTTGATCAGGTCAAAGACCCTCTGCTCTTCCGCTTCAAGAGACTGTCCCATCATCGCTCTGGCAAATGCAGAGCGGTAAAGCTTCTCCTCATCTGCCGGAGCCGACATTCCGGGAACAGTCTTCTTTATCCCGTTATTTGCAGGGACGCTTTTGTCCTCGATATTAATGACAGCTTTGTCCTTCAGCGCGTTCATATCGGCGCGCACCCGTACTTCCTCCTCGAAGCTTGCATCCAGGGCTTCTATCTGTCCCCTGACCTCTTTTGCCTGTTCGAGATTTCCATCGTCAATCGCCTTGTTGGCCACTGACATCAATTCATCGCGCTTTGCTTTATACTGCTCTTTGGTCAACTCACATCGCCTTCCTTTCTCATATTTAACAGCCGGATACGCTCCGTCTCCAAAGCCAGTTCAACTGCATCCTTGACAGCCTGGGGAGCGCTGCTGATATTGCCCTTTCCCACAGCAAACGCTGCGGGTTTGACGCTTGCCTCTGTAACCTCAATATCGAAATACTGAGATGCCTCATGCGCTGTTAGCCATGTCTCTGCATCTGCTATGGCTTTTATCTGATCAAGGCTGATTCCGCTTCTCATTTTCCCTTCGTATACGGTAAGGATCCCCTCATCGCATTTCTCAAGCAGCTCAGCATATCTGATAAAATCTTCAGAATTTCCTATTGCGATGGACCATGCTTTATGGATCATGAGGAACGTATTCTTTGGCATGACAACTTTATTGCAGCACAGCGCAATGGCACTTGCCGAGCTGGCCGCAAGTCCGTCAACGTAACATGTTGTAGTCCCGTCGTGTCTGCGCAGCATGTTCACTATTGCCATTGCCGCAAAAACAGAGCCACCGGGCGAATTGATGAACACATCAAGATCCTTCCCTGCGGCTTCTTTAAGAAACAGCCTTATTCTTTCCGGATACTGGTCTTCAACATTCCAGGCCCCATACCAGTCATCTACGATCTCGCCGTAGAAATACAGAGCTGCATGCCCGTTGCTCAGATTCCGGATCTGCAGAAGCTTATCAAGATTGCTCTTCACATGTTTTCACCTCCTCCTTCCTTGACGACTGCCGTGTCAAGACGGCGTATCGGTTTGTCCCCTCCTTCGATCGGCGCCATATTCATGACCTTGCGCCATTCGTTGGGCGTCATGGCCCCTCGGTCTACCATCTGCAACAGATTCAGCTTGGTGGACATAGAAGCGTACTGAAGGCTCATGGACTCAAATACGATCCTGTTGCCGTGCCCGCGTTCCCGCAGAGAGAAGATCTTGCGCGTGAACTCGTTGGCCAGCTGCAGCGCAAACGGCTCGATGACCAGTTCGTAATAGGAGTTCCATTCATTTTCATCACAGGTTGAATTGATGATCTTTTCGTTTGTGTGAAAATAGTTGTAGAGCCGCCGGTAAATATTCTGCTGCGTAACGGCATTTGGGACATAATCATGAGGAGTTACCTGTGTCAGCTCAGCCTTTGCGTCAGTAGCGGCAACCCCTAACCCCTCTTCCGCCGTGTCAAGATAAGACTTGGCGAATGCCCTTGCCTTTTCTTTCAGGTCTTCAGGACGAAGTGAAGCACTCCATTTTATGAGCCATCTTATGATTGCCCCGTTTTTGACCGCATCTATAAGGCTTTTGTCCAGTGTCCCAACGACTTCCATCACAGGGGCAAGAACTTCAATGTTGCTTTCTCCGAAAAGATCATTGTTGCAGAAGTCATCCTTAACATGGATTATGTCGGAATAGGGAAATGTAGCTATCGCTCCGCTCTGCAGACAGAAGCGCAGATATGGTTTCATGTCGCTGTCATAAACGGCTTCTACCGATGAAGCAGAAATCGGGTAGATTTGCTCTGCAAATCCAAAATCATCCCGGATGATCAGCGCAAACGCATTGTTATTAAGCTGATACTGCACAGCCAATTTCTGCAGCAGCATTTGTCCTGTCAAAAGCGGGTTGGGTTCCTCAAGCAGCATTTTGATATAACGGTCGGGATTGACTACTAAAGAGTCTTTAGCCTCCCTTATCTGCTTTGCGTTGAGTTTCCCAACCGATCTCGCAAACGGCCTGATGCAGCTTCTTACAATATCGCTCTTATACAGCTGCCTGTTCCAGCTGTAGAATCCGTTTCCCCGTTCAACAATAAGTTCGTGCTTTGAAACAGTTTGAGTGGGAGATCTGGTAAAGTAATTCAAGATCTTTTTAACTGCACCCAAATGAAACACCCCCGTCATATCAAATTCATGTACTCTTCCCGGTGCCTTTCAAACGCCACATATGCGTCCAGCAGAGAGGCCGTTCCGTCAATGCGCCGTCTCTGGCTGCCGCCTTTAACAGGCTGGATATTGTCGTTCTTGTCAACTTCAACAGAAGTGTTTGACAGACACCATTTGAGAATAGGATTGTTGTTGTAATTGATGATCTTCGATTCCAGATCGGCTCCGAGTGACTTCATGGGAGATGAGAGCGTCTTCTTCCCCTGCACGACCCCTTCCATTGCCTCACTGCCGATAAGGTCCTTCATCTCTTCAACAAAGTATGTTGCAGACCAGTTGTCGTATCCAAAGAAAGATATGTATATGTCGTGTTCCTGCTGGATCTCCCTGAACCAATCCACAACATGCTTGTAGTGGACCTTGTTCCCCGGACAGGTCCTAAGCAGTCCCATGCTCTTCCACGTGGAATAAGGTATCTTATCGTCCCGTTCCCGCGCTTCAAGAATATCCTCCGGGATCCAGTACATCTGGAGGACATAAATGTGAGGGTCATCAGGCACCATAAATATGACAGTTCCGCATGTAAGGTCTATGGTTGACGAGAGGTCAGCCCCACCGATCCCGTATCTTGGCTTCAGAGCAGTAAGGTCGAATGTTTCAGTGTTGTTCAGCTGTTCAAATGTCAGCCATGCCTCCGATGTTGTTTCCCTTACGTTGAAGTCTTTTGTAACAAGATTCTTGACCAGAAGCGGGTTTGTCTTGGCTTTATCTACCTTGCCTTTAAGAATATCGAGACTTTTTATTGTCCCGAGCCCTGGGTTGGCTTTCTTCCAACAGGTTGGATTCTGCCATTCGCTGCGCTTGTCGAGCTCGTATATGATTGGAAGGACCCGCTCGTCATGGTACCCGCTGGGGTCATCGTATCCGTTGATTATCTGTTCGCATTCCTCGTATTTAAGGTCGAAGATGCCTTCACGCAGGGTTCCCGCCGTGGAGACTATGATCGATAGAGGCTGTTCCCTGGCGCTCATGCCATCGATAATTACGTCATAAAGATTTTTATCAGCAATGGCGTGCAGCTCATCTATCAGCGCACAGTGAACGTTAAGTCCGTCCAGGGTGTCACTTTCCGAAGAGAGCGGCTTGAATACTCCGTCGTTGGCTTCGCAGGTTATTTCACCAACAAGCGTTTTCGCCCGTTTGGAAAGCACCGGCGACTTTTTTACCATTCGCTTGCCTTCAAGCCAGATTATCTTCGCCTGATCCCTTTTCGTTGCAGCGGATACTACTTCAGGACCGTTTTCACCGTCAGCAAGCAGCATATAAAGTGCAATTGCGCTGCCCAGGGTGGACTTGCCGTTCTTGCGTGCAACGATCAGTATGAGTTCCCGGTATTTACGCGTTCCGTCTATCTTATGGACAAAGCCGAAAGTCGCCGCAATCAGCGCTTTTTCCCACAACTCAAGGACAAAAGGCTCTTTGCCCATCTTGCCTTTGGAGTGTCGGCAATATTTCTCAATAAAGGCTATCGGATGCTGAGCCTTATTTTCGTTGTATTCCCATTCGTTTTTTTTGTCGTCGAGATCCCGGACCAGTTTTCTATAGACCTTGTAAACCTTTCGGCTTACGATCTCCCTGCCTGATCGTATTTCCTCCCAGTACTGCCGGATGGGATTGACCCTTCCTGTGAGAAGTTCGGCGCTTTTTCTGGATGTGCTCTCTCTTGCCTTTTTACTCTTTCCCGTTGACGAAGGCTTCGAATTCATCTTCAGGCTCCTTCGGCGGCTCTTTGACGACAAACTCCGTAAGCTGCTTCATGATCCCCTGGTAGTTTTTGTTCATGGTGTTATAGAGCCGTGCTATGGGACGTTCCCGTTCGTAAGGCTCAAGATCCTTGCTCTGAGTGAAGAATTCTGTAAAGCCGTTTTCATCCAGATCTGCTTCCATGTCCTCAAGCGTCACACGCATAAACGCCGCCCTCCGGATAAGTCCTTCAATGGCGGCGCGCTCTTTTTCTGAAATCTCACTGTATATATTGCTAACTCTCTTTATCTCTCTCTTGATTCTTTCATCTTTGCCTAACTCTTTCTTTTTCAAGTCACCGCCTCCTTTTTCGGGTGGGGGGTCACGCGCGCGGCCTGCGTGTTCTTCGCGTCTCCACGTTCCGGTCTGGCTTTTCGACCCCTCGGGGGTCAGATAGGGGGGGGTTTTACCTCAATTAATTGCCCGTTTATGTCAAATTTTACGTCATTTCTGGTAATTTCTTTGCCGAAATGCTCCCTGTTGTGGCACTCA
>ENA-UOOM01001319-UOOM01001319.1-fermentation-metagenome-genome-assembly--contig:-NODE-1319-length-24262-cov-20.981204_pt1 | contig 24262 bp, 22 predicted proteins | sample MGYA00245781_ERZ724031 | MGnify/ENA primary metagenome ERZ724031 (study PRJEB28704, sample SAMN03018317) | fermentation metagenome | biome: anthropogenic terrestrial biome; feature: soil... | reverse complement strand
CTTGAAAAATATCCCGACAGTCTGGTTTTCTACGTTAATGATCTACGCACGAAGAATTATCCGCGGGTTGTAACCGAACACGAAGGACAATTCCCATTTGCTGATCAGGAATTTTATCTTTTACTCGATATGCAATTAGGTGGCAGTTGGGTAGGAGCAGTGGATCCGGCGCAATTACCTGTAGAAATGTACATAGACTGGGTTCGTTACTACGAACCTAAGTAGCTGTTTAAGTAAGTAGCTGTTAACTTCGGGCTAACAGCTGCTTAAAATATTGGTTATTTGTTCAATTGTTTATAGATCGGACTAACCCATTTTTCTTTAGGTGCGTATTTGCTCTGAATAGCCCAGCGAATTCCTCTCTTTTGAATTTCGAGCGCTTCCGGAACTTTAAAGTCATTCATTACGTGTCCAAGGGATGAGTAGAAAATTCGTCCTTCCCCATAGTATTTTTTCCATGCAACCGGAACTATACATCCGTCAATCCATGGAGCATGCTCACCGTTGAAAGTGGTTGTTGCGAGAACTTTCACATTTGGATCAACATGCATGTAATATTGTTCGGAGTGCATGTCAAAATTTTTCAGTCCCCGGGTAACTTCGTCCTTGTGATCAACAATTTGTACGCTGTAATCGATAACTCCGCCAGGATGAGCCACCCATTGTCCACCAACCATAAACTGATATTCCGTATTTTCACGGAAAGAATCTCCGATTCCGCCGTGCCATCCGGCAAATCCGCATCCATTCTTAATGGCTTCCAACAGCCCTTTTTCCTGCTCCTGGGTTATTTTAGCCATGGTTACGATTTGAATAATTAAATCCAAAGATTGCATAAGTTCCTTGTCGGCATAGTTGTCTAAGTTGTCGGAAACAATTACTTCTGCACCTTCTGATTTGAGCCAGGGAACAAAAATATCAATCGATTGATTGGGTTCATGTCCATCCCAACCGCCATATACATACAAAATCTTCTTACCTTTTAAGATCATATTTTTCGGATTTAAAGTCGACTTTTGTGCCATTAAGTTTTTAGGAAGTAGAATTGAGCTAACCCCTAATGCAACAGAGGTGCCAATGAATCTGCGACGCGATAAATTTCTCATAATTTGTGTTTTTATATTGGAAATGAATGATTGAAAAGTCTCTCTTCTGCCAATTTTTCGTATTTAGTTCCGGGACTGCCGTAATTGGTATAAGGATAAATGCTGATTCCTCCGCGGGGAGTGAAAATACCTGTAACTTCAATGTACTTCGGATCCATTAATCCGATAAGATCTTTCATAATTATATTTACACAATCTTCGTGAAAAGCACCGTGATTACGAAAACTGAACAGGTATAATTTCAGTGATTTACTTTCTACCATCTTTACATCAGGAATGTAATCGATCCGGATGGTCGCAAAATCGGGTTGTCCGGTAATTGGACATAAGCTCGTGAACTCCGGACAATCAAATGTAACCCAGTAATCATTTCCCTGATGCTTATTTTCAAAGGCTTCCAGTACATCAGGAGCATAATCTTGCTTGTATTCTGTTTTGCTGCCCAAATGACTTAATCCTTTTATTTTATTATCATTTTCTTTCATAACTATCCGTTTGTTTCTCAAAAATACTATGAAAAAACATATTTCGAAAATTTTTCTCATTTTTTCATTTTATCATGATAAAAAGATATTGATGTTTTTTTTTAAAAAGTTGTATCTTTGAGCTTTGTAACGGTTATTCTAAAAATATTATGAAACGGATACTGTCTGGTTTATTCCTGTTGATCTCTTTTAATATACTTGCGCAACAGCCTCTGATAACGTACTTTGAAGAATCCGGAGGACTGGAGACACCTCGCTACAACGAAACCATAGATTACTGTAAATTACTTGATAAAACTTCTCCCTATATTCATTACACTACTTTCGGAAAGAGTCCGCAAGGAAGAGATTTACCCCTTTTGATCGTTGATAAAGATGCCACCTTTTCAGCAAGCCAAGTGAAGAAAAGCGGGAAAGTTGTCTTAATGATTCAGGCTTGCATTCACGCGGGTGAACCAAACGGTAAAGATGCCACTTTTCTATTGCTACGCGATATAATTGTCGGGAAATTAGATATTAATCTATTGAAAAACGTTACTATTGTGTTTATACCAATTTTCAACGTGGATGGGCATGAGCGATTTAATGCTTATAATCGTATCAATCAAAACGGGCCCAAAGAAATGGGTTGGCGCACTACATCGCAGAACCTGAATTTAAACAGAGATTACATGAAAGCCGATACCCCTGAAATGAAGGCTTGGATAAAACTTTACAACGAATGGTTGCCAGATTTCTTTATCGATACTCATGCGACCGATGGAGCGGATTATCAGTACCCTTTGACATATTCGTTGCCAGCTGAAGGCAATTTAGATGAAAATATTGCTCAATGGGTATCTACAACAGCCAAACCATACTTGACAGAGATGATGGAAAAAGATAATATGCCTATCTTTCCGTATGTGGAATTTCGAAATTGGCATGATCCCAGGAGCGGAATGACCAATAAGTATGCCAGCCCCATGCTATCATATGGTTATACCCTGGTTCATAACAGACCGTCATTATTGATAGAGACTCACATGTTGAAACCCTATAAAGTAAGGGTAGAGGCTGCTTATCATATGATAAAACATGTGTTGGAATTACTCGATAAAGATCATGAACAACTAAAGAATCAGATTGCCAAAGCGGATTTATATGTTGCATCTTCCGAGTTTCGGGAAAAACCGTTTCCCCTGAGTTACAAGCAATCTTTTTCTGATACTACTTCACTCACTTTTAGAGGATTTGAGTACACAATAGAAAAGAGTGATCTTACAGGAGGAGACTGGTTTAAATACGATAATACCAAGCCCACTACGTGGAAAATAACCTATTTCCCGCACTCCACACCTCAAAATTATGTATATTTGCCTGAAGCTTACATTATCCCACCACAATATACAGCTGTTATCGAAAGGCTGCAATGGCATGGAGTGATAATGAGAAAAATTCTTCAGGACACGACTTTGATGGTATCAGTAACCCGGTTTGTTACTCCGGTATGGGCATCACGGCCCTATGAGGGAAGACATAAAGTGAGTTTTGAGACAATAAGTGATACATTGCAACAGACGTTTCCGAAAAATTCTGTAGTGGTAACTATGAATCAAAGAACAGCAAAGCTCATTGCCAATGCGTTGGAGCCTGGCTGCTCCGAATCATTTGCTGCCTGGGGATTTTTTAATGCAGTTATGGAACAAAAAGAATACTCCGAATCGTATGTAATGGAAGCAATGGCGCGTGAGATGTTGGAAAGAGATCCTTCATTAAGAGAAGAGTGGGAGAGAGAAAAAAAAGCAAACCCAGACATCTTGTTGGAATCTTCCGCTGTTCTCAATTGGTTTTACAGCAGAACACCATACTGGGATAAAGAATACAATGTATATCCTGTTGGGAGAATAATAAAATGAACCCTTATAACAATAAAAACATATGAAACTCCGGTCCCCCGAGTCTTTTTGGTTGCTGAAAAATGGAATTCTTAAAAGCTATCCGTCTTTGAAAGAAAACATTGTTTGTGATATTGCCGTGATAGGATCGGGAATTACAGGTGCGCTTATAAGTCATACACTTCACAATGCGGGATACAAAACGATAGTAATTGATAAAAGGGATGTAGCTGCCGGAAGCACTTCGGCTACAACATCGATGTTACAGTACGAAATTGATACTCCGCTGACTGATCTGGCTGACATGATTGGAGAAATGCCGGCTGTGGAGTGCTATAAAGCGGGTATCCGGTCCATAGAGATTTTGGATAAGTTGGTGAAAAGCGAGAAACTTAAATGCGGATTTGAGTTAAAAAAATCATTACAAGTCGCTCATTCCAAGAAAGCGGAAGCTAAATTAAAGGAGGAATTCGAACTTAGAGTTAAGCACGGTTTCAATGTTGAATGGCTAACATCGAGAGAAATAAGAAAACGATATAAGATGATTTCCTTTGCCGGTATACTATCGGAAGAAGGTGCCTCTATTGATGCTTTTCAATTTGCACATGAACTTTTAGATAACAACCACCGCAAAGGAATGCCTGTTTTCGATCATACTATCATAAAGAAAATCGACTACAACAAAGAAAATGTTGTTATCCATACAGATTTGGGGAATATGGTAATTTGTCGCAAAGTTATCTTTTGTTCCGGTTTTGAAACGCTGTATATGTTCAGAAAGAAGTATGCTGAATTCGTCAGTACTTTTGCTTGCGTAAGCGAACAGCATATCAATCACTATAATGAATTAAAAGATGTCCTGATTTGGGACACCGATAACCCTTACATTTATATGCGTACCACCGATGATAAGAGATTATTGGTGGGTGGTGAAGATGTGAAATTTAAATACGGTGGATTCACCGAGAAGATCAAAGACGAGAAAGCCAATAAACTTATCAGAAAAATAAAAAATCACTTTCCAAATATAAATTTCACCGAAGATTATAATTGGTCAGGAGCATTTGGATTGACAAAAGATGGTTTACCATATATAGGCAAACATCCAGATTTCAGAAATGCTATTTTTGTTTTAGCATTGGGCGGAAACGGCATTACCTTTTCGGTTCAAGGGATGGAACTGGTGCTGAAAATATTAGCCGGAGAAGCCGATCCGTTGTTACAATATTATCGGTTTGATCGTTAGATAATCTGTTGTTTGCTTTTTCTTTAAATCTAAATACTCCTGTAATCCCTTGTTGCGTAGTTTACATGCAGGACAATGTCCACATCCGTCTGCTTTTATTCCATTGTAACAGGTGAGAGTTTCATTTTTTACGATATCAAAAACACCTAACTCGTCGGCAAATTGCCACACTTTAGCTTTGTCCCGGTGCATCAAAGGCGTATGAATAACAAAATGTTTGTCCATGGCCAGATTTATACTCGCATTTAATGAGTGGATAAATGTATCCCTGCAATCTGGATATCCGCTGTAATCGGCTTCGGAAACGCCGGTAACCAAATGACGTATATTTTTCCCGTATGCGATTGCTGCTGCAAAAGTAATAAACAACATATTACGCCCCGGGACAAAAGTATTGGGATATGAGCCGGCGGGTTGTTCTTCATCCATAACGATTGACGAGTCTGTCAAAGAGTTTGGTGAGAGATGTGAAATAATAGATGCGTCGAGCAATTGAAACGGTACATTTGCTATTTCGGCGATATTCCGGGCAATTTCTATTTCCACAGAGTGGCGTTGCCCGTATGAAAAGCATAAAGTTTCAACATTTCGAAAAGTTTGTTTTGCCCAAAACAGGCAGGTTGTGGAATCTTGCCCTCCTGAAAAAAGGACAAGCGCGTCTTCGTTTTTTTGATTGATCATTTGTTTGAATTGAATTGTTTTAGTTACCTCATAAGTACTTTGTGATACTCGTTTGTATTGCCTTTTAGATTATGTAACCTGATAATATAAACACCCGGCAGTAATCGGGTTGAGAATGTTTCCTCGGGATACAGTTGTTTTAAGGTTATTATTCTTCCACTCGTGTCATATAAATATAGCTGCATTATATCGTCAAAGTCTTTTATTGTAAGCATTGTTCCCGATGTGAAGATTTTTCCTATGGTGGAAATTTCCGGTTCCGGTTCGGGATCAGGGCTCTTTACTATTATTTTTTCATCCATCCATACAATTCTTTCCTCGATATATTTTTTTACGGCATTCACCTCGGCTTGATACGAACCCCGTGCCATTGGATTTTGATGAACAACCATATTTAAAATAGGCCACCTCTTAAAATTAAGTTCTTGTGATTGAAGAAGTAATGTTGATAGGCTGTCAACCAACTTGTTCATGGATTCTAAAGTTATAAGTTTTGTTTCCCTCGCATTTACCCAAATATCCGAAATCTCTTTTTTCGATCTGTCACTGGCAATGATATTACTTACGAAATTCCTCATTCCATTTGCAGTTGATCCTTTTGTTCTGAAAATAAAATCATATAATGAATTAATAGGATATGTCCGTATGTCATTTTCAAACGCTAGGTCATAATCCCAAATCGGACTTGTTGTAAATTTTTCAACGTTACGGTCTTTATACATGTAGGTGCTCCAGTAAGTATCTGTATTTCCGCAAAATTCACCAATAATAAAATTTTTGAAAAAAGAGGGTGTGTCTAAATATCTCCTGAAGTCGGCATTTTCATTCATGTAGTTCCCGTGAACGGTTTTCTCCATCTGATTGAAATAATTAACGATGTAATTACGTTGCTCGGAAGTAATGTCATCTTCGTCAGGCGATTTAATGGTTACAGGCATTCCTTTTTGGGAAGTAAACCACGATATTTCGCTACTTGCATAGGCATCGATCTCAATCAGATAACCACCCGATAGATTCGGGAGCATAACATCGGTGGTTTCCATCTCTATTATGTTCACCCTGTTTTTTCTGACTTCTATCTGGTCACATAACTGATAAGTTCCTTTATATTCGCCGTTCAAAATTACATCTACGGCCATGCCTGCAGGCGTATAAGGCATTTCCAACCGTTTACTGATGTCGAAAGCGAGAAGGTTGCGCATGAGGGTTTTATCACCGTGATTGTTAATGAGTGTCCACTCTCTTGCATTCGCAGGCATTCCGAGTAAATTGGTTTTGTTATAGAGTTTGATTTTGTAAGGTTTTTTGGGAAAAGTCCAACTGGCATTTCCTCTGCCTCTGATTTGTACGCTATCGGTGAATAATTTTTGCCCGTTATCGGAAATGACATTTATGATCCCCTTTAAATAAACTTCCTTTGAGGTTACATCCTCGCTGTTAACGGTATGAACGACAACTACGGGCAGATTTGTAGGTTGATAGAGTTTGGAATTATCTCCCTTGCCTGCATAACCGTAGAATTGAAGTTCTGCCAAATTACACCTAACATTGGAAGGGCCGACATAACGAACGTATCTGAATCCCTTAGTAGAGTTTATACTTGCGGTGGTTATTTTTCGTTCTTCTGCAGGATTTTTTATAATATACAACGGCACCGCATCGCCGAAATCGGGTTTATTAGCTCCTTCTATAACAGCTAATTCCACTCTTGAAGGTTGACTGATTCGCGGTGAATAACCAATTTGAGTAATTACGTGCTCATTACCTAAATCGAGTCCTACCCACGTGCCGCTTCTTTCGTATGACGCGAAATAGGTGTCAAAATTGTTGTCAAAAACATTAGTTAGGGTATTTACGGTCAAAGATTTTCCTCCGGTTGAATAATCGACAGATTCTTTTGTGCCGATTATTTCACCTTTGAGTAGGGTGGAGTTTTGTGCAACGGCTAAAGTAGTGAATGACCAAACACAAAGCAAAAGAACAATATTCTTTTTTATGTTCATTGGTAAGAGAGAGTTTAGTAATTTTAACTACAAACTTATGCAAAAATATCAATTTTGAGTGTTTTACCGGAACAAATAAGAAAATAATGTTGATAAGTACAAAATGGAATACTTTTGAGCTTTATAATCATACTTACATCAACACCGGCATATCACCTTTCTCGAACATTACAGCCGGAGAATTGGAGATATCTTTTTTAAACGCCTGAATGGCAGCATCGTTTAATTCGGTTAATTGCACGACTACCCGATTTTCGAAAACATCGGCTCCGGCACCTGCAAAGTAAGTAAGAAACGGATGATCGGTGGGTATGGATGAGTCGCTCAAAAATGCATCTATTTTATCCATTACCTGCATCATTTCGCGATAAGAGTAGGTGCACGATTCCGTTAGAAAATCGTCAGTTTCGAGAATTGTGGCAATCTCTGAACGATGTTGTGTAGGATTTCCAACGACACAAACCACAAACTTACCATCATTGTCGATAAACGAACCACCATAATATTCTGGATAGTCGGTAGGAGCAGGTTCTTCTACTTCCCAATTTGGATTGAAAGAAGACATTAATTTGTTGTGAAGATCTGTCGATCTTTCTTCTGGTGCTTGTATAGATGTTTCAGTTTGTGGTTGAATAACATTTTCAGATTTTTGGGTCTGCTGTTTACACGACATAGTAAGCGTGAAAATTCCAGCTACGAAAAGAGTAGATAGCGTATATTTTTTCATTTTCTTTGTTTTTACATACAACATATTTTGAAGTGCTTTTGTTTCATTAATACGGCGTGTTAACCTCGTTTTCTATAGCTGACTACTGCCCATGAATTTAAAAAAACGGCAAAACCAATTAACCATGTCAATGGTTTGAAAACATCAGGTAACGAACTGCCTTTTAAATAAACCAATCGCATGATTTCAATAAAATAGGTGAGTGGATTGATATGTGCAATAATCTGCGCCCATTCAGGCATCGCAGAAATAGGAGTGAACATTCCGCTGAGAAGAATAATAATAAGAATGAAAAACATAACCAAAAACATGGATTGCTGCAATGTCTCTGAATAGTTGGAGATAATAATTCCCAGTCCGGTAACAGCCAAAAGGAAAATAATGGCAGAAATATAAATCGTGGTAAAACTGCCCGAAGGAAGTAGTCCATAAATAATCCAGGCGATAAAAAACGAAATGGTAAGAATAATCAGCCCGATAATCCAATAAGGAATAAGTTTTGCCAAAATAAAATTGAATTTGCTTACGGGCGTTGCATTAATTTGTTGAATGGTTCCTGTTTCTTTCTCAATAACTATATTTAGGGAAGGAAGAATTCCGCATACGAGTGTTACCATCAGAACGATAAATGCAGGGATCATAAACGTTTTGTAGTCGAGTTTCTTGTTATAACGATAATCGGTTACGACTTCAATATGGGGGGTATTAGATAAAACTGATACCGGATAAATCTCTGTGCGAAGTTCTTGTGAAAAATCGTTTATAATTTGCATTAGATAGTTGTTTCCAAGCAATCCTTGTGTACTGTTCACCGCATTTGCCGAAATCATTAGGTCTGCTCGTTTTTCTTTGACCATATCCTTGTCAAACGATGCCGGAATTTCCAAAATTATATCGGATTTTTCTTTTTCTATATCATCTAACGCAGTTTTGTAATTGGTAGAAATATTAGTCAGAATGAAATAAGACGATGCATCGATTTTGTTTATCAGACGTTGTGAATAAACGCTTTTAGCGTTATCTACAATGTGAATTTTTATGTTCTTAACTTCAAAATTGATTGCCCATGGAAAAATAAGCATTACCAAAATAGGATAGCCTATAATCATTTTAGGAATGATTGAATTCCGCTTGATTTGTTTGAATTCCTTTTCGATGAGATATTTTAACTGGCTCATGCTAACCTGTTTTTAATGTTTGCAATACTTGCGCCAATGAGAAAAATGATCATCCCGATTATAACGCTTAGCTCCTTTATTATATGAGCAACACCCAATCCCTCAATCATTACTTTTTTTACAGCAGAAATATACCACCGGGCGGGAACAATTGATGAAGCCCATTGCAGCGGTAAAGGCATATTTTCGATTGGAAAGATCATTCCGGAAAGAATCAGTGCCGGCATCATTAAGCCAATTCCTGATATCAATACAGCAACAACCTGAGTGTCAACGGCTGTTGAAATTAACAATCCAAGTGATAATGCCAGAAAAATAAATAGAACTGAAATAAATATCAGTAACACTAAACTCCCTTGAATGGGAACATTCAAAATGTAAACCGATAACAAAAGTATGGTAATCAAATTGACAAACGACAAGGTAAGGTAGGGAATAGTTTTGGAAATTAATACTGTCCACGATTTTAATGGAGATGCCAGCAACACTTCCATGGTGCCACGTTCTTTTTCGCGAACGATGGATATAGATGTCATAATTGCACAGATTACTAACAATACCAGTCCCATAATCCCCGGAACAAAAGTATATGCTGATCTCATTTCGGGGTTATAAAGCAGTTTGTTTTCTATATTAATTTGATAAGGAATGCTGTTGGTTCGCAACATCTCTTTCTGGTAATCGCCGATAATTGCCATCACGTAATTAGCCACAATTGTTCCTGTATTTGGGTTTGATGCATCAGTAATAATCTGTAATTGCGCCTTCTTTGTATGGATAAGGTTTTCGTTAAAATTTTGTTCATACACAATTGCTACATCTATTTCTCCTTGTTGCAGCAACCTGTTTATCTCATCGAACGAGCTTACATATTTATTCATGTTAAAATAACGATTCGCTGCAATTCGCCGGCTAATCTGAGTGGTTATCGCATCCTGCGCCGGATCGAATATGACCGTGCGGATATTTTGCACTTCCATATTTATGGCGAAGCCAAACAACAAAATTTGCACAATAGGCATTCCTAGCAAGATCAGCATCGTTCTCCCATCGCGTAATATATGATAGAATTCCTTTTTTACAAAAGCTAAAAATTGCTTCATTTTCTCCGTGTTATGTGTTTTGAATTAATTAGACATTAGTAATTGCTAATTAGTAATTAATTTTCAACTCTCGTCGCTTTTCTTGCTAACTTTCTAAAAACCTCATCCATACTTTGCGCCAGATACATTTCTTTGAGATTGATGGGTGTATCAAGCGCGTCAATTCTACCGTCCACCATTATAGAAACCCGATTACAATACTCCGCTTCATCCATATAATGCGTGGTTACAAAAACGGTGATTCCTTGATCCGATGCTTCGTAAATCATCTCCCAGAACTGTCTCCGCATAGCCGGATCAACTCCGCCGGTAGGCTCATCGAGGAAGACTATTTGCGGTGTGTGGAAAATAGCCACTGAAAAGGCCAGCTTTTGTTTCCACCCCAATGGTAAGGATTTAACCATAGTATCTCTTTCTTTTTCAAACTTCAATCGATAAAGTAACTCATCGGTTTTCTCGTTTATTTCATTTTCCTTCATGCCGTAGATCCCACCAAAAAGACGAATGTTTTCCCAAACTTTCAGGTCTTCGTACAATGAAAACTTTTGACTCATATAACCAATGTTGTGTTTTATTTTCTCATTCTCTTTCAAAATATCAAATCCTGCCACAGTTCCTTTTCCCGATGTAGGCTTACTGATACCGCAAAGCATTTGCATTGCGGTGGTTTTTCCTGCGCCGTTGGCACCCAGAAAACCAAATATTTCTCCTTTGCGAACATCAAAGGAAATATGGTCAACGGCAGTGAAATTGCCGAATTTTTTGGTCAATTTTGAAACTTCTATAACTTTATTCTCGTTCATTTGTATTATGTCCACTTTAGGGGATTTAGGGATTATTTGTCAACGCCATAAAGCAATCTTCAACGGTTGGCTCTATTGCTTTTATTTCTACTGTTGAATATCCTTTTTCATTTAAATAATGTTGGAGATCGCTTATCGATAAATCCGCGTGTACTGTAATATGATGTTGATTTCCGAAAGCAAAACAAGTTTTGACTTTCGGGTGATTTCGTAAATCACTCAACGATGCCGACATATTTTCGGTTTGTACTGCCAAAAGCGTTTCATTGTAACTGTTTATGATATTTTGTGGAGTATCTGTGGCGATAAAATTACCTTCGCGCATCAGTGCAATTCGATCACAAAGGCCGGCTTCATCCATGTAGGCAGTGGAAACCAGAATGGTAATTCCTTCTGATTTTAACCGCTTAAGCATATCCCAGAATTCTTTTCGTGAAACCGGATCCACACCTGTTGTTGGCTCATCGAGAATAAGAACTTCGGGTTTGTGAATGAGAGCACAACTGAGTGCTAGTTTTTGTTTCATTCCACCTGATAATGCTCCTGCACGACGTTTCTTGAATGGCTCAATTTGTTGATAAATATCTTTGATAAGATGATAATTCTCTTCGATCGTAGTACTGAAAATGGTTGCAAAAAACTTCAAATTTTCTTCCACGCTCAAGTCTTGATAAAGTGAAAACCGTCCCGGCATATAACCGATTATATTGCGGATCTTTTTGAAATCTTTTGATACGCTTAGTCCATTCATTTCAGCGGAGCCGCTGTTTGGCAGTAACACCGATGCAAGAATACGGAAAAGTGAGGTCTTTCCCGAGCCATCAGGTCCGATAACGCCGAATATTTCGCCATCGTTTACTGTAAACGAAAGATTATTCAATGCTGTTACTTTACCGTAAGTTTTATGTAAATTCTTTACTAAGATCATTTTTAATTTTTGTTGCAAACACACGACCTGGTGTTTCTACGCATCCATCAAAATATTACTTCACCGTACATTCCGATTTTTAAGTAACCATCGTTTTTTACTGCAATTTTCGTTGCATAAACCAAATTGGCTCGTTCATTTTTGGTTTGGATGGTTTTTGGTGTAAATTCTGATTTGTCGGATATCCAAGAAACAGTTCCGGGGTACGATTTCATTTCTCCGTTTCCGTCATCCACAAGAACAATCACTTCATCGTTCAACTTAATCTTCGAGAGTTGGTCGTTTGTAACATAGGCGCGCAAATGCATGTTTTCGATATCTGCGATTTTGAAAAGAGGTGATCCGGTTCCGGCCAGCTCTCCCGGCTCGGCATATTTATTGAGTACGATTCCCGATATGGGGCTTTTTATCGTGCATTTCTGCAATAAATCCTCCAATTGAGCCACTTGAATATCCATTGCAGAACTTTGCGCAGATATATTGGCACTGCTCTTTTGGAGCGTGGAAGTTTGTGCCGATAATTGTTTTTGCAGAACTTCAATTTGTGCGTTTATATCATCCAGTTGTTTTTTGTTCGCTGCATTAGCTGCGATCAGATTTTGCGTGCGCGTACGTTCTCTTTGCAATGTCTGGATTTGCTCTTCGATCGCTGCTGTTTGCGTACCGATGTTGGGGCGTTGCGCACGAACACCCTGAGCATTGGATATCAGACTCATTTTCTGTAAATAAAGCTGCGTGCTGTCAATTTGTCCCACAATTTCGTTAGCTTGTAACGTTTGTCCTTCAACAACGTTCAGCGACACAATTTTTCCGTTTGCTTGTGACGATACAATAATTTCCGTGGCTTCGAATGAGCCTGTGGCATCGTAGTCGTTGCCGTTGCCGGCGCAAGATGTCAAGAGTAGAGCAGTGACGGCGATTAGCAAAGATTTTATTGTTTTCATTTTCTTCAAATTTCTAACTTCTGATTTTTTGATATCTAATTTGTTGTATATTTTAAGTTGTAAATCGACATTAGATACTGAATTTCGTGCAACGATTTTGCCTGTTTCGCAATTTCCAGTGCATTAATCTCTTGCAGTAAATCCGATACTGTCATTGTCCCGTTATCCACTTTGGCTTCGGCCGCTTCTTTTATTTGCGTTCGCAGGCGAATAATTTCGTTGTCGTCTTGCATCGTCTGGCGATATTTCTTTATTTCATTTTTTTGCTGAGGAAGTTGCATATTCAGATTATAAATAAATGTTTCGCGTTGCGAATCGAGTGCCAGCTTTTGTTGTTCTATACTTTTTTTCTCGTTTTTATAGGTGTACAGACTTCCGAAGTTCCACGAAAGACTGACTCCGCCAACAAAATAAGGCTGAAACTTATTTTGAAACATATTCAATCCGGGTTTCCCGTATCCACCTTGTGCAAATGCGCCAACAATTGGCATGTTTTTCGCGTTCAGCGCTGTCTTTTGAGAATTAAGCAAATTTTCCTGAGCTTCAAAAAGTTGAAGTTCAGGTCGATTGATAGTTGAATTTTCAACCGGCAAATTTGCCGATGGTTTTATAAGAATAAACTTTTCATCTATATTCTGCCCGATTAAAACGGAAAGGATTTTAATATAACTGTCCAGAGCCGATTTCATTTGAATGCGTTGCTGACTTGCTTTTAATTGCTCAACTTTCACAGCACTTAAGTCGGCATCGTTGGCAACGCCGTTTGTCACGTAACTTTGTACTTTCTCATAATTGCGCTGCAATTCTCCCTCCAGTGTACTCTGCTGTGCCAGTTGTTCGTTGAGCAACAAGACACCGAAGAAAACATTGTTAACCCTTTCCTGAAGTGCATAAATTTCTGTTTCAAGTTTTTGTTTCTCTACTTCGGCATTAGCTGAAATATTTTCTTTTTGTGCTGCTATCTTTCCGCCGTCCCAAATTATTTGGTTCAATTGAGCATAAACTTGGTATTGATCTTTATCAGGGATAGGAATTTCAAGTGGAGGAAAATTTTCAGGAAGTTTTACATCGAATCTTGTGACATCGCTTTGCAAGGTCGCCTTTGCGTTCAAAGAAAGTTGCGGAAAATAGGCCGTATTGGCATTTTCCAGATTGAAATTCTTGACATTGTCAATTACGTTGTAACGGGCGATTGCAGGATAATTCTCCCGTGCCATTTTCTGACAATCTTCGATGGTAAGAGTTTGAGCGTTGACAGGAAATAGGCTTATTAAAATCAACGCTGTAAATAATGTAAGTCCTTTTGGTTTCATTGTTGAGATTGTTTTAAGATAGCAAAAATCCACTCCGGAATTAGTTTTTCTCTGTTATGGATAAATTGTAGAAATTCTTCTTCTTTCAATAATCCTGAAGCAATGAACAAAGGTTTTGCAATAAAGGGAAAAATGGTCAGACTGACTATATTCATAATAAAATCAGGTGTGGAAATAGTGTGTGCATTGCTTACTAATTGTTCATCTATAATCGGTTGTGAAATGGTTCGTGCTTGTTGCAGAATATGATCGAATATACTTCCGTTATTCTTTAGTTCGTTGAGAACAAAAATTGGTAAATCTTCATTTTCTATCAATAAATTTGTGTAGTTTTTGACAAGTGTTTGAATTTTTTCTTCGAGCGTTATGTTTTTGTTGGATAGAATAGGACTCATTAATCCGAAAAGATCTTCAAATTTTTCTGTCACAATTTGCTTAAATAAGTTCTCTTTACTACCGAAATAATAATTAAGCAACGCCAGGTTTATTCCGGCTTCTTCAGCTATATCTCGTGTTTTTGTTGCCGCATACCCCTTTTGGGTGAATATTTTTCTTGCTGCTTCAACAATTTTTTGTTCTGTAGTTAATTCTTCCATTACTAAGATTTATTAATCGGTACAAAAGTATATATTCTTTTTTTATTAAACAAATGTTTAAAACAGATGTTTAATTTTTTTAAATTATTTATTGTTTCTATTTTTCCGTTATTATTTATCTTTGCCGTAAATAAAACCAATATGAAGCCTATTATTAATATACTTTCTGCACTTCTCTTGATAATCTCTTTCGTTGGATGTTCGAAAAACGACCCAAGTATAAATGCTACACGATTGCGTATTAATCTAACCAATGCTTCGCCTTCCAATATGCAGGAATTAAATGTTGATATCCAGAAAATTGAAATTTCAACTGTGGATACCACTAACAACAGTGAAAACTGGACACCTCTTGATGTAAATGCCGGCTCTCACGACATTATTCCTTTGTTAAATGGGAAATCCAAACAGATTGTCGACCAATATTTTCCCGAAGGAGTGCTGCGTCGAATAAAAATCACATTTGGAGATAACTCAACCTTTCGAACGTTTCCCTCGGATGAGGAAGCAGCTGCTACCAAAAATCTTGTTCTGGATACGCAAATAAAGGGCGGTTTGGTTTTAGAAGTAAATGCCAACCTTTACGCAAACTACATCAGTAGTATTCTCATAGATATTAACAGTGTATTATCGGTTTACGAGTCAAACGGTAACTTCTTTTTTCGCCCTGTCCTGCGTGTTTTTCCTGAAATTTACGGAGGTTCATTAAGGGGTTACGTGTTACCTGCAGAAGCTTCGCCAATCATAATCGTTGCAAATGAAGTTGACACATTACTTACTTTACCTGAATATACTGATGGAAAATTTCTTTTCAAAGGCTTGCGTGCAGGTGAATGGGAAGTAAATATAATGGCAAATCCTGCATCCGGTTATAAAGATACTACATTTGTCGATACCATTTTCTCCGGTAAAATACGCGAATTAAAATCAAAAATTATACTGAAGAAATAAACGTTTTGTCATACTATTTATTTTTTTTTAAACTACAGTATTGAGAAAGAGCTACTTCTTTTGTATTTTTTAAGCATAACAGAAAAACAATCACAATAAATGTGGTGTTTTATTTATAACACACGAGAAATGTGTTTTGATAAATATAAGTTTATAACTAAAACATCAATTTTTATGAGAAAAGAAATTTCAAAAATCGTGTTATCAGCATTATCAATTGTGACGATGTTGATGTTTATGGCAGGTTGTGTGGATGAGAATGATGGCTTATCTGATGGAAAAGCTCAAATTCAATTCAAGCTGACCGATGCTCCGTCGTTGGAGTATGATAAAGTTGTTCTTGATATCCAGGGGGTAAAAGTTGGAGTTGCAGATGAGTTCTATCATGACGATAACGATCCTTATTATGATGAAAATGATGATTTTGATAATGTAGAGTGGGTTACGGTGAACATTAACAACCCGGGATTGTACAATTTATTGGATTACAGAAATGGTGAAATGGTTGCGCTGGCAGGTGGTGAAATTCCTGCAGGAAAAATAAGCCAGGTAAGATTGTTGTTAGGTCCCAACAGTTATGTAGAAACAAAAGATGGAGTATCACATCCGCTAAAAACTCCATCAGCGCAAACAAGCGGATTGAAATTTAATTTGCATGAAACTTTACTAGCCGATATGGCATATAGTTTTGTAATCGACTTTGATGCTTCACGATCGGTAGTTGCCACCGGAAACAATAAGTATATTTTAAAACCGGTAATTAGAACATTCGCTGAAGCATGGGGTGGGTCAGTAAAAGGTATCGTTCTTCCGCAGGAAGCTAATGCTTTTGTGCAGATTACTAACGCAGCAAAAGATACGTTAGTAGCTTTGCCGGAAATTGACGGCAAGTTTTTATTCTTTGGAGTAGACCCGGGCTCATGGAAACTCGAAGCTATTGCAGCTGATACTACCGGGTATAAAGACTCAACATTGGAAAATGTTTTAGTTGAGACAGGTGTTGTAAATAATTTGGATACAATTAAGTTGGTGAAAATGATACAATAAACCTTAACGAATAATCGAGTGAGGATAAGAAAGCCCTGAAAAGGGCTTTTTTTTATTGCTTCTAAAATGTAACTTTGCAGAAACGTTATAAATAGAATGAAGAAACTTTCCTTTGTAATTATCCTCTACTTATCCACCCTGATTTTATTTTCCCAAAATGCCGCTTACGAAGTAAATTTAAGCGGGAATGCTTATGTGACTTCTTTTCAACAAGGAGCTTCCGTTACGGAATCGGGATTGAAGAAATGGATCAGCGATAAATCTGTAATCGAAACATTTGTGTATTTTCATAAACCGCAAACGATAACTATTTCAATAAAAGGTAAATCGAAAAATGAGTCGGTAATTGAAGTGATCTTTAGGAAGAAGAGATTCAAAACTTCTGTTACTTCGGGAGATTTTGAGATTCCGATAGGAACTTTTCAAATCCGAAACGTTGGTTATGAACCAATAAAACTGCAAGGAATAAGCAAGACAGGAAACGAGTTTGCCCAAATAGAATCGTTTGTTATCCAAACAAACGAAAAACCAACATATGTTCATGATTTTTCTGATTATTGGGGCAGGAGGGGACCATCGGTTCATTTTCGCTACACAATGCCAAAAGAGAATATCGAGTGGTTTTATAATGAGATCTCTGTTCCGAAAGAAAACGATGTAACAGGCAGTTATTATATGGCCAACGGTTTTGGAGAAGGCTATTTTGGAATTCAGTGTAATTCCGAAACCGAACGCAGGGTTTTATTCTCTGTATGGAGTCCGTTTGACACTCAGGACCCGAAACTTATCCCTGATAGTTTAAAAATTAAGCTACTACGTAGAGGTGAAGGTGTGCATATTGGTGAATTCGGTAACGAAGGTTCGGGAGGACAAAGCTTTTTGCGGTATAGTTGGGAAGCCGGAAAGACCTACAAGTTTCTCACTCAGGTAAAGCCGGACGGAAAAGGAAATACCATTTACACTTCTTACTTTTACGCAACCGATGAAAATCGATGGAGACTTATAGCCAGTTTCCTTCGTCCACAAACGAATGTATTCTATACCCGGGCACATTCTTTTCTGGAAAACTTTATTCCGGAACAAGGATACCTAACCCGAAAGGTTTTGTTCGGGAATCAGTGGTTTAGAACAAGCAGTGGAGAATGGATAGAAGCCGTTGAATCGGTTTTTACCTATGATGAAACCGCCAGGAAACAAATTCGGTTGGATTATCAAGGAGGTTACGATAAGCAAAAGAACAGGTTTTACCTCCAAAATTGTGGATTCTTCAATAAATCGACTCCTTATGAATCAAAATTTATAAGAAAAAAAGGAAACAATACTCCAAAAGTAGATTTTTCGGAACTCGGCAAACTATAGTTTAATTGTTGGTTTTCTTTTGTTTCTGCCAGTTCTGATGATGTTTTTAACAATTTAATTTATTTTCACATCCATACGGGTTATAATTATTTACTTATTTCTATCTTTGCTTTTAGTTTTTATATTCGAACAATAAAATAATGACACACATGAAAAAATCAATTTATTTGATGATGGCGCTTTCAGCCATGTTGGTTTTAGCAATTTCTTGTAAACCAAAACAAAGTGCATATAAACAAGTATATGAAGCTGCCAAGGAAAGAGAAATGCAACAAACAGCGTCACAGCCCACAGTTGTAAAAGATGCTGCTACTTTACCGCCGGTTGAAGTATCTGTAAGAAAAGAGAAAGTTGAACCGGTTCTTGCTTCGGATGCCGCGAACTTAAAGAACTTCAGTGTGGTAATAGCTTCTTTAAGTGTAAAATTGAATGCTGAATCGCTGAAAACCAGAATGCAAAACGAAGGTTATCCGGTAATTTTGGCTGAAAATGAACAAGGTATGTACAGGGTAATCGTGGCCAGTTACGATGATAAAGCATCGGCTGCTGCAAAACGCGACGAAATTTATCAAAAATACTCTGCATTGGGTAATACCGATTATTTGAGAAAAACATACGGCGTTCCTTTCAACGATCTTTGGATTTTGGAAAGACAGTATTAAGCGCCGGAAGACCGATGCTAGATGTCCTGTGTTAGATATAAGGGACATAACAGAATCATGTGCAAAATAATGAATCAACAGGAAGCTGCCTCTAAGTTTGAAGGCAGCTTTTTCGTATAAATTAATGATGAAAATAAGGTTTTTAGGTACCGGAACGTCAACAGGAGTTCCTGAAATAGGTTGCAGATGTGAAGTTTGCACATCTATAGATTCAAGAGATAACCGGCTGAGATGTTCGGTTCAGGTTGAAGTTGGCGATACAAACTTAATAATAGATTGTACTCCCGATCTCAGACAACAGGTGATGGGCTTACCTTTCAAAAAGATCGATGGATTACTTATCACACATGAGCACTACGATCACGTGGGTGGAGTTGACGATTTACGACCTTTTTGCCGGTTTGGAACAATCGATATTTTCACAGAAGAAAAAGTGAAAAACGCTTTTGTACAAAGGATGCCATATTGTTTCGGTGAAAACCGATATGCCGGAGTGCCTGATATCCGAATACACATAATAGATAATCTTCAACCCTTTTTCATAAAAAATACAGAGATTATACCTATACGGGTGATGCATTTTAAACTTCCTATTTTAGGTTTCAGGATAAAAAATTTCGCTTACCTTACCGATGTAAAATATTTACCGGAAGAGGAATTGGCAAAGCTCCAGAATCTTGATATCCTTGTCATGAGTGCGTTACGAAAAGAAAAACATATTTCACATCAAACATTGGATGAGGCTGTTTCTTTGGCAAGAAAAACAGGAGCTAAGCAAATTTACTTTACACATATGAGCCATCAGATCGGGCTGCATAATGACGTTGAAGAGGAATTACCACCAACATTTTCTCTTGCTTATGACGGATTGGAGGTTTCACTGTAAAAAAGTATGAGATTTTGCTTTTTTTAACTACACTTAATGCAGCGTTTTTCCACATTTTCCATCTATATAGTAAAAGAATAAAGAGTTAATATTTTATTTTGTATATTTGTATAAGATAAATTGATAGAGAGTTTAAACCATATGAGCGATTTATCGTCAAAGTTTGCGAAATGAATTATTTAAAACAACCAACTAAAAATAAAGGGAAAAGCTATGAAAACTAAAAACTTAATTATTACAGGTTTGCTGGTCCTGGCACCCATTATAGGTTTTGCCCAAGAGTGGGATGACATATATGCAGATCCTTCTCAAAGCACTGCAACCGTAAAGGTTCAGAAAAAACAAGAACCACAAAAGAAGAAAATTGTGGTGGTAGAAGGGCAAGCATCCAACATGGATGTTCGTGCAAACGGACGCAGTTTAGACGAATATAACCGTCGTGGACAAAATAATTTAGCCGAAAACGATACAGTATTTGTAGAAGATTCTGCATATCAGCAATATGAGTACACAGACAGGATCATTAAATACCACGATCCGGAATCAAGCATTAAAATTACCGGAGCTGACGAAGTTACTGTTTATGTAGGAGATGACATCTATTCAGATTATTATGAGAATCGTGGATGGAATTCAAATATGTACTATGGTTACGGAATGGGTTGGGGTTGGAACAGCTACTATCCATGGTATGACCCATGGTACGACCCATGGTATTACGGCTACGGATATTACAACCGTTGGTACAGCCCGTGGTACTACAGTCGTTGGTATTCGCCCTGGTATTACGGCAGTTGGTACAGCCCATGGTATTATAGTGGTTTCTATGATCCCTGGTATTACGGTGGCTGGTACGGTGGTGGATATTACGGTTACGGCGGATGGTACGGTGGCGGATACTACAGTGGTTTCTACGATGGATACTACAGTGGTTTGAGCAGCAATCGTTCGGGCAGAAGCACCGGTGTTTACAGATCAAGTTCAGCTAATACTGCAAGAGCATCTTCAATGGCAAGCGTGGGAAGGACTTCAAGTGCATCTTCAAGAAGCTCGGCTTTGGGTAGCTCTACAAGATCAGCGTCAAGCAGAAGTTCGTCGGCAGTGAGCAGAAGCTCGTCAACAATGAGTAGAAGTTCAAGTACTTCGCCAAGAACAAGAATTATCGATAATAGCGGTCGCGTTTACGACTCTAGATCGGGACAAATTATAAACAGAAGTTCGTCTTCTACCCGCTCATCAGCTGGAACAATCAATTCTAATTCCAGAATCTATAACAGCAGAAGCAGTTCAGGTACTTCGTCATCAATAAGCAGTGGTAACACATACGAAAGAAGCTCTTCGAGCAGAAGCAATACTTACTCAACTCCTTCAAGAAGTTCTTCGAGCAGAAGTAGTGGCACCTATTCAGCTCCATCAAGAAGTTCTTCAAGCAGCGGTACCTATTCTGCACCAAGCAGAAGTTCTAGTTCAAGTCGTTCTTCATCTTTCGGTTCATCTTCCTCAAGTTCCGGTAGCCGTTCATCATCAGGATCATTTGGTGGTGGCAGCAGCGGCAGCAGCGGACGTAGCAGTAGTGGCGGTGGACGTCGTTAATTGATAAAAAAATAATTGATGACTGCTTCAGAAAAAATCTCAGAAGGGGTTTGTATGAGGCAGTCATTTTTTATCCAAAACAAAATAAAAACTATATTAAAATGAAAAAATTCGCATATTTTCTTTTCTCTTTAGTGTTTATTGCAAATTACTCGTATTCGCAGGGAGAAGTAGATGCCTTGAAGTATTCTCGCAACGAGCTTTACGGAACAGCGCGTTCTATGGCAATGGCTAATGCTTTTGGTGCACTGGGAGGTGACATTACGGGTGTTTCCATCAATCCTGCCGGAATTGCCGTTTACCGAAGTTCAGAAGTAGTAGGTACACTGGGATTTCAACAAAATACCTCAAATGTGGGTGATATCGACAAGAAAGTGAACGATTTCAACTTACATAACCTGGGCTTTGTTGGATATTTTCCGTTGAGAAACGATGTTATGCCTATGATCAATTTTGGTTTTTCGTACAATAAACAAAAGACTTTCAACAACGATATAAATGCTTTAGGTGATGGAGCTAGTCGAATGATTGATTATATTGTTGATAGAACAAACGGTGCTAATAATAATAGTGGGATAGCCCCTGATCTCCTGCTCATGGGTGATAATTTGCCAGATCCGTTTATTGATCAACCGTGGTTATCCGTTTTAGGATTTAATTCAAAGTTAATGTTTCCTGATGGAAATTTTTATAATCCTTTGAATACCGGGAGCGAAACACCCTTTCAGGAGATTATACTCTCGGAAAGAGGTTATATCGACAATTATGACTTTACCATAGGAACTACGATTAACAACGTATTGAATCTTGGTTTGGCATTGAATATTTCCGATATTAACCATTCACTATATACTGATTTTCTTGAAGATTACAACAGTGGAGGTTATACGCTTAACAATGAGATAATAACAAATGGTGCCGGGGTTGGAGCAAAATTAGGTGTAATTTATCGTCCAGTTAATGCATTCAGGATTGGATTGGCATATCATACGCCTACCTGGTATTCTATGTCTGAAATTTATAAGGCAAGTATTGATGATGATTTAGAAGCCTATGTAGCTGACCCTAATTATGAAAAAGGTAGAACCTATTCTGCCAAATTCACCAACTACTATGATTTGAAAACCCCTGATAAATGGGTATTGAGCGGTGCAGCTGTTTTAGGAAATAGCTTCATCTTAAGTGCCGATTACGAATTGATGAACTATCAGAATATGAAACTGAGTGTTCCTTCCGGTAGTAATTCAGACGCAAATTGGTACGATATTGATAATAACTATATTAAGCAAGATTTTAAAGCCGCATCAACTGTAAAAGTAGGGGCTGAATACAGATTCACTCCTCAATTTTCCGGAAGATTAGGTTATGCCTGGATACAAAATCCGTATGATGCCGATTTTTCGAAAGCGGGTGATGCTGCTGTTTCCGGATCAAACACCATTTTTAGAATAGAAGGCGATACCAATTACTTCACCGGAGGATTTGGTTATCGATTCACCAGAAATTTTTATGCTGATTTAGCGGTGGTTTATCAAACACAGGAGGACCAATTATATCCATTCCCAAATTTATATAATTACAACGGTGACGAAAGAGGTAATTTGGTTATTGATGCATCTCCCTTTACCCTGAAGAATACATCCGTAAGAGGATTGTTGACGTTGGGGTACAGGTTTTAGATAATTCATGTTCATTTTGAGAGGTCGGGTAGTTTTGTAAAAACTACCCGATTTTTTTTGTTTCAACACGCGAATCAAACTTCTTTCTTGGTTTCTATCTCCGATAAAGTTATGTTTTCGCCTATAGAGATTTCTGTTTTCTCCGCGGTATCTGGTAAAACGTAATAATCATCAATTTTTTCTACACCTTCCAGTTGCCATTTATTTACGTTTACCATTTCGGTTAGCAAGGTTTTCATCTGCATCGAAGCAATTTTCATTAGTCCGCTGTGTAACGCTGCTTTTTTTACCTGCTCTTTAGCCAGTTCCTGAATGAGTTGAATATCTTTTCTGCTTATAAAATTGAACAAATCGTCCTCAAAATAATAATAATCAAAATCGGGATCGAGAGAAAGAATTTCGGGTTTTGGAAATGCCAGTAATTTTATTTTTTTGTTTTCGCTATCCACTTCCCATTTGCATTTTTCAATATCATAACCGATCAATACTTTAGCTTTAACGATGACCAATGCTTTTTTAGTGGAAGGGATAAATTTGAGCAGCTTTTTTGTGTTTTCGTAGTTGTAAATCTCATTCAACTGGCCTTCGGCAACCACTATTTTAAATACCCTGCGGATACTTTCGACAACTGTATGTGAAGTAATATTTGTTGAACTATTTGTGTTACTGGATTTATTAATAAGTTTGAAAACCAGAAAAGCGATAACAGCACCGATAATAGAACCAAAAACAAGGAATCCCAGTGTGTTATTTTCTGATCCAACGTAATTTGGCCGAAAAAAGGTGGAATATATAAATCCGATTAGTATTAGCAAAAGCAGAGCAATTGCAGCCCAAATGGCAATTTTAAATTTTCTCATTGCGGTTTTGTCTGTTTAATATGTAAACAAAGGTAAGAAAAACTTTCCCTTAGAAACCAACGTGTTGTTTAAATATTACACTAAAAAATATTTTTTACAGGAAAATATCATGAAAAATCGCCAATTTATTGTACATTTGCAAACTAAAACGACGAATGTACAAATACTCCTTCCTTTCTGATTTCACAATTCGGTCGTTGATTCTTTCCAAGTCAACAAATCACATAATTTTTTA
>ENA-UOOM01001317-UOOM01001317.1-fermentation-metagenome-genome-assembly--contig:-NODE-1317-length-24310-cov-9.597650_pt1 | contig 24310 bp, 26 predicted proteins | sample MGYA00245781_ERZ724031 | MGnify/ENA primary metagenome ERZ724031 (study PRJEB28704, sample SAMN03018317) | fermentation metagenome | biome: anthropogenic terrestrial biome; feature: soil; material... | reverse complement strand
GAAGGATGAACGATGGAGAGTGGATGGGAAGCCGTCTTGTCCCCGCTTTTAATCCTTCATTAGATCGTTATACAATTCATGGAGCCGTTTTCTGAGATGAACCACGGCATAATGCTTGCGGGATAATAAGGTATTGACGGGTACTCCTGTATTCTTCGATATTTCCTTAACCGGAATGCCTTCCAGTTCCGTCAATATAAATACTTGCCGTTGTTCCGCAGGTAATTCGGAAAGCGCATTTTCCAATTCAACCCACACGAGGGAGCGTAAGTACTGCGTTTCGGGCGAAGGGTCGGCTTCTTCCTCACCATCGAATAAGATATCCGAAAAGTCGGATGCTATTTTATCATTTTCTTCATTATCCGTATAAAAGGGCAATCCGGTTTCACGCTTTTTGGAATAATAGTTGACGATTCTATTGCGAGTAACCCGGTAGAGCCATGCCGACATGTGCTCAATGGAGTCAATGGAATCATCGGCCGTTTTGGCCAACTGATAAAAAACATCTTGCAAAATATCTTCGACATCGTACTTGTTTACCCCTCGTCCTCGCATGAATAATTTGAGCCGTTTTTGGTATTTTGTGAATAAGTCGCCTACATTACAACGGCTTGGTGTGGGCGGCGCCTTGCTAATCGTCGGTTTTGTTTTCATAAGGAAAACCCCATCTATGGTCATGCCCGGAACGCCACTTTCCGATAAACTCTTTTCGTTCGCCGGGTGTCATTCTCATCCATCGTTGATGAATAGGATTGCCGGAATTTCTCATCATTCCTACTCTTCTTCCAAAAAATATCCGGGAAAGCAATAACAGTCCCAATGCTTGCCAGAAATTCACGGGCGGTAATCCGAAAACAGCCGGCATTAACCAATTCCACAATAGCATAACGGCGAAGCTAAAGCCAGCTATGATGAACGTTGCCGCTATCGTCTTTCCCCAATAAGATTCTCTTCTTTTCATCTTTATTTCATTTACTTATTTAACAATATCGATCTATCAGTTTTATTGCCCCGGTTGGACAAATATTGACACATCTTGCACATCCCATGCAGTTTTCGGGACGATTGATAAAGGTCATTTTTTTGCCCTGAATAACCGCTGTTTCTAATGCGTTATGCGGACAAATCCGGACACATAAGCCACAATTCACACATTTATCTTCTTCAATGTCCGCCACATACTTATTTTTTCTCCAAAACATTTTCGTAAAATTAGAATTATCCTCTTTGAGGAACTATCGTTGTCTATTCACTCAACTTTCGCATGTAAAATTAGAATGTATGCAACTAAATTATCTGATTTGCGAAATTTGAATCTATTAGAATAGACAGATGAGGAAGGAAAAAAAAGCGAGGACACCGGCTTCAAACGGCATCCCCGCTTATGGGATATGCTAATTATTTCTATTTCTTGTCTTCTTTCTTTTTATGTGTCCCGAGGTCGACGATGATGCGGGCGTTTTTGTATTCGGAATAAAAAGGCGTCCCGTCATAGCGTTTCATCAGGTTATCGAGGACGTAAACGATTCCGCGCAAGTCGGCGAGGCACTCGGAGAGCGCTTCTTTGGTCGTTTTCCGTTCTACGACCAGTTCACGCGGTTCGGGCAGCGTGGCCTTGTACGCATCGATAAAGGTTTTCGCAGCAGTCACATTTTCAAGGGTTATGTCATAATCGACGAGCTTTTCCTGATACTTCACCAATAAAGCATAGAGATTGTCCAACAAGTCGGCCAAGTCGCCGTATTTCATTTTATTCATCATCCCCTTGCTTACACTCAACTGACGGTGAAGGAGCATATCATTGGTATCGAGACCGATCACGCTGGCAGGTTTGACCAGCTTGACGATCTCCGCGATAACCTTCTGGCGGGCGTTAATCTTGTCGGTGGTCGATCCGGTTATATCCGTGGTGACTTCGGTTGAAAGCGTATCTGCCCGTTCGGCGGTCGTATCGAGGTTGGTCACTTCCTGCGTCATGCGTACGTTCTTTTCCCATTCGGATTGGTGGTTGTGTAAAGTGCGACGAGCCACACCAATCATGTTTAAAAAATTTCGATCAACTATTTTCATTTCTTTAGATATTTTATTTATGAATTGTTTTGCGACCGAAAGTTACGAAACTCTTTTTTTATCTACAAAATAAAAAAATCCTCATTTTTAACTAATTTAGCCGTGCCCGGGTATGTTTAGCCCTATTTATGATTACGAGGAGGTTATGGGCTTATTTATTGAACTATTTTAAACTTGTTAAAAGGCTTTTTTCTCACTCCGATGAGAATTTTTTTGAGTTGTTTGATCGATTTCCACCGGAGACAAGTCGATTTCCGCCTCCTCCCAAGAGCATTCCGATCGCAACCAAAAGCATTCCTTTCACGACCAACGGCTTTCCGCCTTTGACAAGTGGTTTTCCGAGCGCATCAAAGAGTTTTCCGCACCCTGAAAACGAATTTCCGCATCCTCCGCACCCATTTCCACTCCCGACAAGCGGATTTCCGGACTCGACGATCGAATTTCCGGACTCGGCGGGACTGTTTCCGCACCCATCCCATCCATTTCCATAGCCGACAACAGGACTTCCGCACCCACTCATCGTTCCGCATCGGCCGGCAAGTCATTTTCCACGCTCTTTGGGCGTTCCGCATTACGCTATAAGCCCACGGCATAAGCCGGTGACCTCTTTTCCAGACGCTGCGGGGCGTTCGCATCATCCGTAAGGGCATTTTCCGCACCCGATGCGTTTTCCGTAGGACTTCCAACGCCACGGGATGAAGAAGATGGAAGAAGATGGAGGAAAATCGGTCCGCAGACATTATCTTTGCATATCGCGAAAACAATAAATGAAATGATGAATTGGGAACAGTTACTTTCCACGCAACGACTCGGGTTGGAAAAATATCAAGGCGCTCAAAAACAGGAGCGCACCGAATACCAACGGGATTACGACCGGCTGATTTTTTCGTCGCCTTTCCGGCGCATGCAGAACAAAACACAGGTTTTTCCTCTTCCCGGAAGCGTATTTGTACATAACCGGCTGACCCATACCCTCGAAGTATCGAGCGTAGGACGTTCGTTAGGCGAAAGTGTGGGGCGCGAACTCCGGCGCAGGCATCCGGCATCGAAAGCGCACGTCAGTGAAATAGGCGCGATTGTGTCGGCCGCTTGTCTCGCGCACGACATGGGCAACCCGCCCTTCGGACACTCCGGCGAAACCGCCATCTCCACTTTTTTCTCTGAAGGCAAGGGAAAAGTCCTGGAGCAGGATATAAAAGAAAGCGGCGCCCGGTGGTCGGACTTCACCTGCTTCGAAGGCAACGCCAATGCCTTGCGCCTGCTGATGCACCGTTTCCGCGGACGACGCGAAGGCGGCTTCGTCATGACCTACTCCACGCTCGCTTCGATCGTCAAATATCCCTATTCGTCGGAACTAAGCGGGGGAAAGAACAAGTTCGGCTTTTTCGCTTCCGAAGAAACCGATTATAGCCTCATTGCGCACGAGTTGGGCATTCCCCTCCTGAACGAAAATCCCCGCCGGTTCGCCCGCCATCCGCTCGTTTATTTAGTGGAGGCCGCCGACGATATCTGTTATCAGGTGATGGACATAGAAGATGCGCACAAACTGCATTTGATTACGACCGATAAAGCCATCGAGTTGCTGTTGGGCTTTTTCGACGGGGAACGACGCGACCGCCGCACGAAAAACCTTTCCTTGGTGAGCGACATCAATGAACAAATCGCTTATCTGCGGGCGAGTGTGATCGGGATGTTGGTGGACGAATGCGCCCAAATTTTCCTCCGTGAAGAAGAAGCCATTTTGGCGGGAACGTTCCGGGGAACACTCATCAAGCGATTGTCGGAAAAAACGCGCATCGCCTACAACACCTGTTCCGACTTTGCCGTCAAGCACATTTACCGCTCGCGGGATGTGCTTGACGTGGAAATTGCCGGATACCGCATTATCGGTTTCCTGCTCGAAATATTTACCGACGCTATCCTCAACCCCTCACACGCATACTCGAGGCTTTTGTTGGAACGCATTCCGGAACAATACGAAACTGATGCTCCGGATTTGTACGGCAAAGTGCAATCCGTCCTCGACTATGTGTCGGGCATGACGGATGTCTATGCATTGGATTTATATCGAAAAATTACAGGAATGGGACTCCCGATCACCTGAAAAGGGCCTCGAAAAGGTCGAAAAAAAATATTTATTGTTTTTTATTTAAAACTATTTGGTGTATTTGGATTTCTTTTTTTATATTTGCGACGTGGTTTTTTCATAATAGTATTAGATTTAAGGTTAACAAGTCTGGCAGGGTGTCGCGATGACATTCTGCCATTTTTTTATAACCTCAAGAGTTAAAATCACAGTCAACGATATTGAATCGCTACGATAGCAACGATGGATTATTTATCACGATAGATTATTTTTTTATCTTTGCGAATCCATGCAACTTTTGTTGCTCTATATAATAAAAAGCTTTTTCACCGATGAAAAAATCATCTGTCACACTTGTTCCCTATGGAGGCTTGGCAAACCGCATGAGAGCCGTCGACGCTCTCATCGGCCTGATGCGCGACACCGACATAAAAGCTTCCGTGATCTGGTTTCAGGACAACGGATTGAATTGTTCGTTCGAGCAATTGTTTCATCCGTTAGACATTCCTCGATTGACCTGGCGAAATGCCCGTCCGGCAGATTATATCCTGCATGACCGCCCCCGCAAGAAGAACTTTTTCATTCCGAAATTCTTCGAGGGCATCCGTTTCAACAGTTGCCTGCATGAGGATGAAGTGACCCAACGCTTTTTCGCCCATTTCGACTTTCGCGCCTGGGTGCAGTCGCATCGGCGATGTTACCTCTCGGCTTGTTTTCAGTTTTATCCCGGCGACCTGCAGAACCCGTTCGCCTCGTTTGTACCTGTTCCCGCCTTACAGGAACAAATCGATGAACGGTGCCTCGATTTTTCGGACTATACCGTGGGCATTCACATCCGCCGCACCGATAATGTCGTTTCCATCCGCGAAAGCCCCACGGAGTTATTTATCCGCCGGATGCAGGAAGAAATACAACATCATCCCGACGTGCGCTTTTACGTGGCTTCCGATTCGGTGCAGGAAAAAAGAACCCTCTCGGGCATCTTCGGCGACCGCATCATCACCGCTTCACAACCCGTCTCCCGCTCTACGGTGGAAGGAATGCAGGATGCCGTGGTAGAACTATACACCCTGTCGCGTACGCAAAAGATCATCGGTTCGCATTACAGTTCTTTTTCCGAAATAGCGGCGGAAATAGGAAAAATCTCATACGAAAAAATAATACGGGGCAGCTAAAGCCTGCCTGCACGGAGCCTTGGATACCTGTGCCGGCAGAAGATCCGGATTTCCGAATCGCTCTTTGGTCTATCGTCTTTTGTCTTTTGTCTTCAAAAAAATGTATCTTTGTGCTTGTATGCAATATGAACTTTTTCAGACGGAACGATTTTCATTTTTCAGCCTCAGTAGCGGTAGTTGCGGCAACTGTTATTATTTAGGCAATTCCCATTACGGATTGCTGCTCGATGCCGGTATCGGCCCCCGTGTGATTAAAAAACGGCTGGCCGAATATGGAGTCGATTTGTCCTCTATCCGGGCGCTACTTATCACCCACGATCATTTCGACCATATTAAATCGGCCGGATATCTGGGCGAGAAACTGCATATCCCCGTCTATGCCACCCGTAAAGTGCACCGGGGCATCGCCAATAACACGTTCGTGAAACCTTTCCTCAACGGGTCGAGAAGATATATCGAAAAAGGAAAGGTCTTCCGCATCGAGGATTTCAGGATCACCCCTTTCAGCGTGCCGCACGACAGCACCGAAAACGTGGGCTATTATTTTGAGTTCGGCAACCACGCCCTGACTCTTGCGACCGACGTGGGGGCGATTACCGATGAGGTGGCCTATTATATATGTAAGGCAAACCATCTCATCATCGAAAGCAATTACGACGAAACCATGCTGCGCAACGGCCGCTATCCCTACGAACTCAAACGCCGCATCACCTCCGGTACGGGACATTTGAGCAACCGACAAACGGCCGAGTTCCTCGCCAACAACTACGGAGCGCATCTGCGCAACATCTGGCTTTGCCACCTCAGCGGCGACAACAACAATCCCGACGTGGCTTATCAAACCGTTTTCGACAATCTCACTTCCAAAGGTATCGAGGTGGGCAAGCAGGTCTCGCTACAGGTATTGCGCCGGAATATATTATCGTCTAAAATAGATTTTTAATCGACTGCCTTATGCCTGCACCTGTTTTGCTCTTCACCTATAACCGCCCCCTGCATACGCAACGCACACTCGAAGCCTTACGCAATAACAGGCTATGCAACGAGAGCGAATTATTTATTTTTTCGGACGGTTATAAGGGCGAAGAGGACAAGGCGGATGTGGAAGAGGTGCGGCGCATTATCCGCGGGTTCGACGGAGCCGGGCAAGTATACCTACTCGAAAACGACCGGAACAAAGGCCTTGCGGCGAACATTATCGGCGGCGTCACTCGCGTGGTCAACGACTACGGAAAGGTGATTGTATTGGAAGACGACCTGATTACGTCGCCTTGCTTCCTTTCTTTTATGAACGAAGCGCTCGACCGCTTCGAAGAAGAGGAGCAAATCGGCCACATACAGGGATATTGCTATCCGCTGCCCGCCTTGCCCGATGCGTTCCTTATCCGATGGACGGGCAGTTGGGGATGGGCCACATGGAAAAGGGCCTGGCAGCATTTTAATCCCGACGGCCGGTTTTTATTGCAGCAGATCGAAAGCCGCGGCTTGGCACGCACCTTCGACTTTAACGGGACGTACCCGTACACCCGCATGCTCCGGCGGCAGGTAAACGGAGAAAACGACTCGTGGGCGATTCGCTGGAACGCATCGCTCTTTCTGAAAGGAATCCTTTCGCTGAATGCCGGCAAGTCGCTGGTACAGAATATCGGATTGGATGGCAGCGGCACGCACAGCGGCGGCGACAACGTGTATAAGACCGACTTATATGCCGGCAAACCGATCATCCGCATTCCTTCCATCCGCGAAGACGAATCCGCACGGCGTGCGTTCGAACGGTATTATATCAAGACGAACTCTTTTTGGGCAAAAGTAAAAAGGCGGTTAAAGCGCTATTTGAAAAGATGAAAGTCCTTCTGATAAGCACATACGACACCTACGGCGGAGCAGCCATTGCGGCTTCGAGACTGATGGACGCTCTCATCGGCGAAGGTGTCGATGCGCGCATGTTGGTACGCGATAAACGCTCCGGCAACAACCGCGTGACGCCGCTCGGCAGCGCGCTCGGCAACAAGTGGAATTTCGCCGCCGAACGCGGGGGCATTTATCTGCATAACCGCCTTTCAAAGCGATACCTGTTTGATGTGTCCACAGCGACTACCGGCGTTTCGGTTACAAAACTACCGGCGTTTGCACAAGCCGACGTCATCCATTTGCATTGGATTAACCAGGGGATGTTGTCGGTAAGGGAAATCGGGCGCATCCTGGCTTCCGGCAAAAAGGTCGTCTGGACGATGCACGATATGTGGCCTTTCACCGGCATCTGCCACCACGCGCGCGACTGTCGCCGTTATGAGGCGGGGTGCGGCGACTGTCCTTACTTACAGTGCCGGGGACGGCAGGATGTTTCGCATCGCGTATTCCGCCGTAAAACAAAGGCGTATGCTTCAGGAGACCTCGCTTTTGCGGCATGCAGCCAATGGCTCGCCGCATTGGCCGGAAAAAGCCCCCTCACCCGCGGGCATACCGTCCTTTCCATTCCGAACCCGATTGATACGGCTGCTTATAGTCCGGAAAACAAGGCGGAAATACGCCAACAATGGGGCTTACCCCACGATAAGAAGATCGTATTGTTCGCCGCCGTAAAAACATCCGACAAACGCAAAGGCACCGATTATTTGCTCGAAGCGAGCCGGTTGCTGGCACAAGAATACAAGGAGCAACTTTTCTTTTTGATTGCCGGCAATGACGGCGGCGAAATCGAGCGGCAGTTACCCTTTCCGGCAAAAAGCACCGGATTCGTGCCGCCGCATCAAATGCCCGGCATCTATAATGCGGCGGATGTGTTCATCACGCCTTCCTTGCAGGAAAACCTGCCGAATACGCTGATGGAGTCCATGGCCTGCGGTACGCCTTGTGTGGGATTCCGCATCGGCGGCATTCCCGAAATGATCGATCACCGTCAAAACGGATATGTAGCCGATTACCGCAACGCGGCCGACTTTGCCGAAGGTATCCGGTGGGTGCTCTTTGAGGCCGATTATGCTCAATTGCAACAGAATGCCCGCCGCAAAGTGCTCAAGGAGTACGACCGGCCGGTCGTCGCCCAAACATACATCTCGTTATATCAACAATTATTGGACAAATGAAATCATTATCCGTCATTACCGTTACCTACAATGCCGAAGCGACGTTGGAACGCACCTTGCGAAGTGTCGGCGAACAAACGTATCCGCCTATCGAGCACATTCTGGTCGACGGCGGCTCGAAAGACGGCACTCTCGACCTCATCCGCCGCTACGACAATCCCCGCATGCGATGGGTGAGCGAACCCGACAACGGTCTCTATGATGCGATGAATAAAGGGGCGGCTATGGCTTCGGGCGACTATCTGTGTTTCCTGAATGCGGGCGACGCTTTTTTCTCTTCCGATACGGTCGAAAGAATGATGAGCCCGACGGTACAGAACACTTCGCCCGATATCCTATATGGCGAAACGGCTATTGTGGACGACCAAGGTGCGTTTTTGCACATGCGGCGTTTAAAAGCGCCCGGCAAGCTCACCTGGAAAAGTTTTAAACAGGGGATGCTGGTTTGCCATCAGGCGTTTATGGTGAAGCGCTCGCTTTTCGAACCGTACGATTTGGCGTATCGTTTTTCGGCCGATGTGGATTGGTGCATCCGCATGATGAAGAAATCCTCCGTTATTTATAACACCCGCAAGACGCTCATCAATTATTTAAACGAGGGGATGACGACTCGCAACCGAAAAGCCTCGCTTCGGGAGCGTTACCGCATCATGGCGCGGCATTACGGGCATGCCTCCACCCTATTGCATCATATTTGGTTTATGATAAGGGCTGTTATCTATCCGGAAAAATAGGCCCCAACGGTTGCCTGTTTCAGGGAAAAGGAATAAAGCCATTCAGGTTCCGAACTATATATGGCATCATTGGAGGAAGTATTTATTATTGTCCGCCTCCATTCTCAAACAAAAGTTGTACCCGGACAAAAAGTCGCTTTCGAAGAAATTATCAATAAAATAAAAACCCTTGAATAGACGCAAGTTAAAAATTGAAGAATTAAATCGGTTGAGCATTGACGCATTTCGCTCAGCCGGAAAGATTCCGCTCGTCGTAGTACTCGACAACGTCCGCAGCCGCAATAATATCGGTTCGGTTTTCCGTACGTCCGACGCTTTTCGCGTGAAGGAGATCGTCCTTTGCGGCATAACCGGCACTCCGCCGGATCCCGAAATACATAAAACCGCCTTAGGAGCCGAAGACTCGGTCGGTTGGCGGTATGCCGGGGATACGTTATCGGCTGTGCACGAGTTAAAGGAGCAGGGATACGAGGTATGGAGCATCGAGCAGGCGCAAAACAGTGTCTCATTGGACACATTCGTTCCCCAAAAAGAGCATTTCTATGCGATTGTGCTCGGGCATGAGGTGCACGGCGTGCAGCAGGAAGTGATCGATGCTTCCGACGGTTGTCTCGAAATTCCCCAGTTCGGAACCAAACATTCCCTCAATGTGTCCGTTACTGCGGGCATTGTCATTTGGGACTTTTTCAACGCTCTTCGATAAAGCCCAATCATTCCGAAGGAATCTATCGGTGCAAGCCTATCGTTCCGAAGGTAGCTATTGCCGAAGGCGTGTTATCGCGGAGCCCTATCCCCGGCCCATTTCTTCCGATCGTTTTCGCGCGGCTTCCAGCATTTCATCAGCCGTTTCCGCGAGACGGTGGTCACGGAAATAGTCGAGTCCCGCTTGAGTCGTTCCGCCTTTGCTGCTGATAGCGCCGATAAGTTCTTCGAGGGTCTGCGACCGGCATCCTTCGGAATAATAGCGCAGCGTTCCTTCGGATAATTCCAACACTAACGCATCGAGTACGGTTTCCGGCAAATCGAAGGCACGTATTTTATCTTTAAAGGCTTTAAGATAGGCTAAAATGAATGCCGGGCCGCTACCGAATACGGCCGTAAACAAGTCGAATTGATCCTCTTCCAGCCGGACGACTTTTCCTAACGAGGCGAGTGTATGGTACACGGCTTGCACCTTTTCGTCGTCAGGCCGATTAGTGGCAAAAGCCGTCACCGACTTGCGGTAAGCCACCGCCATATTGGGCATGATGCGTACAAGAGTTGCACTCTTGTCCAAATACCGCTCGATAAATGCGATGCTTTTGCCGGCTACCGGCGAAACAAAGACTTTGTCGGTGTAAGGAAAGGATTGCAATTGTTGCAATATGCCCGATAAATCCTGAGGCTTAATGGTCAGCCAGATGACATCGGAAAATGCGAGCAAATCTTCGAGTCGGGCGAAAAAAGGGAGGCCGGACTGTTTATCGTTGCGGGCGAAATAGCCGAAGCGCAGGTCCTCCTCCTCTCTCAATCCTTCGTAAATAGCGTTTGCCAGATGGCCGAAACCGATAAATCCGTGATTCATTTTCTTTTGAATTTAGTAAACGGAATGTCGCCTTTAAGGGCATTGACCAGATAGTCGGCGCGTTGGCCGTTCACTATCCACATTTCCACGCCATGCGCCAGGCAGGTCTCCGCCGCATGGATTTTCGAGGCCATGCCGCCGGTGCCCAAGGTCGATTGTTTTTCTTCGATATAATCTTTCACCGAATGGGTATCGGAAACCTCCTCGATAAGACGGGCTTCGGAAAAGAGATGCGGATTGTGGTCGAATATGCCGTCGATATCCGATACGAGAATCAACAAATCGGCTTCGATGATGACCGATACGAGCGACGACAAACGGTCGTTATCGCCGAGCACAATCTCTTCGACAGCCACCGTATCGTTTTCGTTGACGACGGGGATATAGCCCACCTCCCACAGTTTTCGGATGGTGTTACGCGTATTCCTGTTAGCCATATCGTTCTCGAAATCACGGTAAGTCATTAATATCTGTGCGATGTTCAGCCCGAATGTCCCGAACACGGTATCGTATATTTCCATGAGCTTGGTCTGTCCGATAGCCGACATAGCCTGCTTGGATTCGACCTTCTTACTGAAACCGTTGATTTCCACAAATTGGCGTGCGGTAGCGATGGCTCCGGACGAGACGATTACGATGTCGTATGTTTGTCTCAGGGCAACGATCTGCCGCGCCAGACTTTCGATCACGGCGAATGAGATACGGTTTGTCCCGGCCGTAAGTGTCGATGTCCCTATTTTTATAACGAGTTTCTTTTTCATTCAAGATTGTCCATTATCAATTGTGCATTGTCCATTAAATCCTCGTATGTCCGTTGCCGTACACGAACCATTTATTGGTGACCAATTCCTGAGCGCCGAGAGGGCCCCGGAAGTGCAGTTTCTGTGTGCTGATGGCGATTTCGGCCCCCACGCCGAACTGTCCGCCGTCGGTAAAGCGCGTGGAAGCATTCTGATATACCGCCGCACAATCGACTTGCTGCATGAACGCGTCGGCTTGTTCCCCACGGTTGGTAACGATGGCTGCCGAATGCCCGCCCGAATACCGGTTGATGGTTTCGATCGCATCCTGTGTGTCGGAAGCGGTGGCGATATACAATCGGGGCGATAAAAACTCCTGCGACAACACCCCGGCATCCGTCTCCTGCGTAATGGCCGGATAAAGGCGGTGAACGGCGGCATCTCCGGTAACGTGAATGCCTTTTTCCGTGAGGGCATCCATCAGGGTGGCGAGTTTGGCGCTTATATCCGGCAGTTGTTCATCAATCAACACTTTGTCCAATGCATTGCAAACGCTTACGCGGCTCTTCCCGTTCAGGACAATATCAATAACCATCCTCCAATCACAATCCCGGTCGGCAAAGAGAAAGTTATTCCCCCTGCCGCTGATGAGTAACGGAATCGACGTATTTTCCCGTACAAAGCGGATCAAACCTTCTCCACCTCGCGGAATAATGAGATCGATATGCCGGCTGTTTTCGCGGATAAGGCGTTGCGTTTCGTCATGCGACAGATCGAGATACGTGATATAATTCTCATCGATATGCTCTTCGACAAGCGCTTCCCGCCACAATGCGGCAAGCTGAAGGTTCGTATGTCTCGCTTCTTTTCCTCCTTTCAGCAAAATGCGATTGCCGGCTTTAAAGGCGGTTGCCGCGGCTTCGATGGTCACGTCGGGACGGGATTCGTAAATAATGAGGATGGTACCGAACGGAACCGTACGGTTTTCGATGCGCAATCCGTCTTCACGGGTAAACGCATACAGTACTTTTCCCTCCGGATCGGGCAAAGCCGCCACCTGCCGTAACGATTCGGCCATGGATGCGATTTTCCCTTCGTCCGTTGTCAAGCGGTCTTTCATCGAAGCGTTCCTATCGGGATATGCCTCCCGGTCACGCCCGTTTGCCGCGATAATCTCTCCGGAGCGTTGCTCCAATTTTTCCGCCAACTTCAGCAGAATCGTATTTTTTTGAGAAGTTGTGAACATTATAGAAAATTTTATTTGTAATCGGATTACAAATGTAGCAATTTATCATTAAAAATTCATTTCCTCCTTGTTTTAGTACCTATTTTTGGTAACTTTGTTTGCAGTTTAATTATAAAATAAAAGACTATGGGACGTAATACATCCGTTTCTTTGGGAAACTATTTTGAAGAATTCGTGCAAAATAGAATTGCAGAAGGGCGATACAAAAACGCGAGTGAAGTGATTCGTGCAGGATTGGGGAATAACAAATCTAATTCCTATCTTTGCGCCGTTTTTTGAATAAAGCGTTTTTATGGGAATCGAAAAAGCACTGTTCCAGCGAACCGAATTGCTCATGGGCGAAGGCTTTATGCAGCATGCGGCAGATAAAAGAGTCATTATATTCGGCATAGGAGGCGTCGGCAGTTGGTGTGCCGAAAGCCTGATCCGTTCAGGAATAAAACACTTGACATTAGTCGATTCCGACCGCATTTGCATCACCAATGTGAACCGCCAGTTAATCGCCACCACAAAAACCATCGGAAAAGTAAAAGTCGAGATATTAAGGGACCGGCTGCTGGAGATTAATCCGCGGGCGGAGATCGTGGCGTTGCAGAAGATTTATAGCCCCGAAACGCACGATTCTTTCCGTCTCGACTCGTACGATTACATCATTGATGCCATCGACAGCCTTTCGAACAAAATACATCTCATTCGCGAAGCGGTTAAAACCCATGCGACTTTCTTCTCGTCGATGGGGGCGGCCCTGAAAATAGATCCGACCCGCATCCGTGTCGCTGAATTTATGCAAGTGAAGGGATGTCCTCTCGGCGCCGCCTTACGCAAACGGATCCGTAGAGAAGGCGGATTGAACAAGGAATTCCTTTGTGTGTACAGCGATGAATTATTGCAGAACAAGGGACAAAACACTTCCTGCGGTACGGAAAAATGTTTATGTCCGAAAGCTGTGGAAGGCCCAGGCGATCCGGATTTGGCAAACCATGAATGGTGCAGCCAGAAAGCCCGCATTAATGGAACGAGTTCCTATATACCCGCCATGTTCGGCATGACCATCGCCTCGCTTGTCGTGATGGATATAGATAAACAAGCGATGAAACAACCGACACTTTGCGAAAAAGCCTCCGTTAGCCATCCGTAAAAAAGATAAGGAAGCTTTCCTCACGGAGAACTTCCTTAAAATGATTTGAATTTTTATTGTCAATTAAAAACTACTCATTTATTCCGACCCGGTTCAAGATGAACGAGAACTCGAATGCCGTATCCTTAATGCCATCATAACGGCCGGTGGCTCCACCATGCCCCGAATCCATATTTATATGTAGCAGCAATAAGTTATCATCGGTTTTGTGCGCACGCAACTTAGCTACGTACTTAGTCGGTTCGTGGAAAAGCACCTGTGAGTCGTTCAGCCCGCCGGTAACCAACATATTGGGATAATTTTGCGCTTTGATGTTATCATACGGCGAGTAAGAAAGCATATAATCATAATATTCCTGTACATTGGGATCGCCCCACTCTTCATATTCGCCCGTTGTGAGGGGCAAGGTATCATCCAGCATCGTGTTGATTACATCCACAAAAGGCACTTGCGCGACGATGGTTTGGTACAAGTCGGGCCGCATATTGGCAACGGCGCCCATCAGCAATCCTCCGGCGCTGCCACCCATGGCGGCCAATTTATGAGGCGAAGTGTATTTATCGGCTATGAGCTTCTCGCTACAGGCGATAAAATCGGTGAAGGTATTTTTCTTTTTCAGGAGTTTGCCGTCTTCATACCACTGTTCACCTAAGTCGCTTCCGCCACGTATTTGAGCGATCGCGAAAATAAATCCCCGGTCGATCAGACTATAAAAACTGGTACTGAAAAACACATCCGAACTCATCCCATAACTACCGTAAGAATACAGCAGCGCCGGATTTTGTCCGTTTTTCTTCAATCCTTTTTTATAAACGATGGCCATCGGCACTTGCACGCTATCGGGAGCGGTTGCCCATAGCCGTTCGACAATGTAGTCGTCGGGATTAAAACCGGACGGAATTTCCTGGGTTTTCAACACCTTGCTTTCACCCGTCGGAATATCATATTCATATAATGTGTTGGGGCGGTTGAGGGAGGTATAGGAATAGCGCACAGTGGTCGAGTCATATTCGGGATTTCCTCCCAACGAAGCCGTATACACCGGTTCGGGGAAAGTAATATATTTCGATTCGCCTCCGGCGACCGGTTTCAATTCAATTTCCGCCAGGCCGTTCTTACGAAATTCGAGCGCGACGTAATCTTTCAAGATATCTAACCCTTCGATGCGTACATCCGGATTGTGCGGCACGAATTCTTTCCAGGTCTTCTTGTCTTCATAACCGGTAAGGGGAGCCTCATAAATCTTACCGTTCAGATTTTCTTTATCCTTATAGCGAATAAAGAATTTTTCCTTATGGGGATATACGGAATAATCGACATCTTGTACGCGCGCGGCAAACAGGTTGAAGGCGGCAAGAGGTTGATCCGCCGGAATAAAACGCTCTTCCGATGTAGTAGAACTGCCACTGGAAATAAAAATGAATTGGTCGTTTTTGTCGCCCGATACGTAGACACTGAATTTAGGGTCTTTTTCCTCATATACCACGGCGCTTTGGGGCGCATCGAGTTGACGCCGATGTATCTGATAGGAACGTAACGTATTGTCGACAACCCCATAAAATAAAGTCTTGTTGTCGGTCGACCAGGCAGAAGAGCTTGCCCCCTCGATAGCGAATCCAATATCGTCTCCGGAAGCAAGGTCTCTTACTTTCATCGTAAATTCGGCATAAGACCCCGTTTCATTGTAGAAATAAGCCGCTTTGCTATTGTCCGGACTAACGGAATAACCGGCAAAGATAAAAGCGGACTTGTTTTCGGCCATCTTGTTAACGTCGAAAATGATTTCTTCCGAAGCTTGCAGGGAGCCTTTTTTTCGACAATAGGTGCGATATTGTTTTCCTTTTTCGGTACGGCTGTAATAGTAATATCCGTCACTAAACGAAGGATAGCTTTCATCATCTTCCTTCATCCGGCCGAGGATTTCGTCATAAATGGCTTGTTGCAATTGTTTGGTCGAAGCCATCACCGTATCGGTATAGGTATTCTCGGCATTCAAATAGTCAATCACCGCAGGATTGTTTTTATCTTTCAACCAAAAATAATTGTCGATACGTACTTGCCCGAAATTCTTAAACGTATCGGGCTTCATTTCCGCGACAGGAGGTGCGGGATAATCAGATTGATTCAACATTGTTGTTTCTTTTCTCGAAGAGGTGCATGCGAACATCATCCATGCCGCTATGCACAACGACAGATAACTCAGATGTTTCATTGTTTTTAATTTTATAAAAATAACTTCTTAATATTTGTAATACAAAAGTAGATATTTAAATGCAATATAAGGAGGTTAAAAACAAATTATTGCCTAAGCTTTCTCTTTTTTTCCAGTTGCTCTTCCGGATAGTCTTGAAAATCGATAGAAAAGTCAAAACAAGAACATTCTTTTTACTATAACGTTATAATCCTTATATTTTTATTCATAGGACAATGCATACTCATCATCACGATCATCACGAAGATGTAAAGAATATTAAAACGGCGTTCTTCCTGAACTTGTCTTTCACATTGATAGAATTTATCGGGGGAATATTGACGAATAGCATGGCTATTCTATCGGATGCCGTACATGATCTGGGCGATAGTTTTTCGCTTGGGCTTGCATGGTACTTTCAAAAATTGGCTAAGAAGAAAAGCAATAAAATTTACACCTATGGCTATAAACGGTTTTCGTTGATGGGAGCCGTCATTAATTCTATTGTCTTAATCGTCGGTAGCGTATTGATCCTTGTTCATGCCTTGCCTCGTTTATTTTCGCCTCAACAACCCGACACCGGCGGCATGCTTTTGCTCGCTGTATTCGGCGTAATCGTGAATGGCGCGGCCGTGCTCCGCTTACGGAAAGGTCATTCGATCAACGAAAGAGTCGTTTCGCTACACATGCTGGAGGATGTGTTGGGATGGGTTGCCGTACTTATCGGAGCAGGAATAATGCATTTTACCGATCTGCCCGTCATTGACCCCATATTATCCATTGCCATTGCGGTATTCATACTCTATAATGTATTCCGGAATATGAAAGAAAGTTGGAGGATTATTTTGCAAGGCAGCCCGAGCCGTATCGATACCGATGAAATCATGAAAATGATCGAATCGTATCCTGAAATACAGAGTGTACATGATGTGCATCTATGGTCGGCCGATGGCGAATATAACGTAATGACCGTCCATGTGGTACTGAATGAACCCTTGCCAATGACCGCCCTTCACTCTTTAAAAGATTCGATCCGCAGAAAATTAGCGGAACATGACATTCAGCATCTCACGATTGAGTTCGAAACCGCCGGAGAAGATTGTGCAATGGAAGACGGCTGCTGATTACCGCGTCATTCCGATATCCTGCAACCAATTCAGTACACGATAAGGCCATTCGTTGACCAAATCGCCGGTATTCCGGAGGCCGTACCCGTGTCCGCCGGAAGGGTAAAGATGCATGGCAACCGGTACGCCGGCCTCCTTAAGAGCATAATAGTAAAACAGACTGCTGTTTAGCAGACGGTGGTCGTCTTGCGTTTGTACAAGGATTGTCGGTGGAGTATTTTCGGTGACTTTCAGTTCGGGAGCAATGCTGAAATTCGGCCCGTCGAGATAAGCCGGATAAATCAATATGCAAAAATCAGGGCGCAGGCTGGTTTCGTCATACCGATCCACTTTAGGATAAGTCGCTTGCGAATAATGGTTGCTGGCAACAGCCGCTAAATGCGCTCCGGCAGAGAATCCCATGACGCCGATGCGGCCGGGATCGATTTTCCACTCTGTAGCATGTGAGCGCGTATAGGCAATGGCTCGTTGCAAGTCCTGCAAAGGAGCTTCGTGTTTTTCCTTCCCTTCGCGGCGGGGCACACGGTATTTTACCAATACGCAGTTGAGGCCGTGACTATTGAAACGTTTACAAATTTCGCTTCCTTCGAGATTGTAAGCCAATATATTGTACCCGCCTCCGGGATTTACAATAATCGTTGCACCGGTGTTATTATCACTCGGTGCCGGATAGAAGGTAAGGGTGGGTTCGCTCACGTCGCTGATACGAAGTACCGGGCATCCGGCAACCTTGTCGCCGCTCAAGTCGTCTTTTTGAGTAAGTTTCCGTGTTTCTCCCGGGGCTCCGTCAGGAAATAATACGATAGGTGTTTGTTGTGCCATCGCCATGAATGTATATAGGGAACAGATTGATAAAAACAGATACTTTTTCATAAGAAAAATGATTGATTGAATGATTTTGAATGACAAATATACGGAAAAGAATAGAATAATTTGTATATACAGGAAATCGTACATACATTTGTATGTATCAAAAACAGAAAATATGAAGATAATAACAACGAGAGAAATAGTAAGAAAAACAAAGACCTATTTTGATTTAGCTGAAAAAGAAAAAGTTGCTGTTAAAAGAGGGCGCAAATATGTTCAGTTGGTTGTAACAGACGAACCTGACAAAATATTACTAAGTGAGGATTGGATTAAAGAATTTATGTCTATCCCTTCTAAATATAGGGTTAATCCTTTTGACGTAAGTCCTTCAGGAGATTTATTTTTTGCAGATACGCGAAATCTCGAACACCTTGATAAAGCCCGTCAAGGACAAACGCTAACCTTGTCTAAAGAAGAGGAAAATGCTCTTTTTAGTTTATGAAAACGGATGAAAAACACTATATAATAAAATATAAACAACAATTTATCGATGATGTCCGGACTCATAAGAAGTCGGGACAGAAAGCAATATTAGCAAAAATTACGAATCTTATAAAGGAGCTCCGAGAACATCCTACAACAGGAACAGGAAACCCGGAACCATTAATAGGAGCCAGAAAAGGACAATGGTCAAGAAGAATAACGGGCAAACACCGGCTTATTTATCAAATCTATGAAGATATCATAACGGTGGTCGTAATCAGTGCATGGGGACACTATGGGGATAAATAGTATTTCCCGTTAGAACTCATGAATGTGCGGATTTTTTAGTTGATGGAATGTATTTCGCAAATACTGACTATCTTTGTCTCCTCAAGAACAAGAGACGTTGATGATTTCAAAACACTATTTACTCGGCATGACGTTGGCTGAAATAACGGAAGCCATTCTTTCTTTCGGATTGCCTAAATTTACGGCTAAACAAATTGCCGATTGGGTATACATAAAACGAGTCGACTCCATTGACGGAATGACGAATATCTCGTTACGAAACAGGGATGTGCTCAAAAAACATTTTCAGGTAGGGCGTGTGCAGCCGGTTGATATTCAAACATCGGTCGACGGGACACAGAAGATGCTTTTCCAAACAGTTTCCGGAGCATTTATTGAATCGGTGAATATTCCGGAAGATGACCGGTTGACGCTGTGCGTATCTTCCCAGATAGGGTGTAAAATGAATTGCGATTTCTGCATGACCGGCAAAATGGGATTTAAAGGAAACTTATCGACGAATGAAATATTGAATCAAATATATTCCGTACCCAACGCCGATAAACTCACGAACATCGTTTTCATGGGAATGGGCGAACCTCTCGATAATTACGATAACGTAATGAAAGCGATCGAATTGCTTACCGCCGATTACGGATTGGCGTGGAGCCCGAAGCGCATTACGTTGTCCACCATCGGTATCGTTCCGAAATTGAAACGCTTCCTCGACGAAAGCACCTGCCATTTGGCCGTCAGCCTGCATAGTCCTTTATCGGTTCAACGGCAAACATTCATGCCGGTCGAGAAAGCTTACCCGATGAATGATGTAATCGAGTTACTTCGGCCATACGATTGGAGTCGCCAACGTCGTTTGTCGTTTGAATATATTATGTTTGACGGCATCAATGACTCGCTGATCTATGCAAGGGAATTGGCAAAGCAGCTCTCGGGACTCGACTGCCGCATCAATTTAATCCGGTTTCATGTCATCCCACAAAGTGAACTGAAACCGGCTTCTGACGGCACAATGATTCGTTTTCGGGATTTCTTGTCCTCTAAAGGGTTTATTTGTACCATACGCGCTTCCCGGGGCGAGGATATCTTTGCGGCTTGCGGCATGCTTTCTACGGAGAAACAATCGAACGGCAACCGTAGCGAAGAGATGGCGCCGATCAACAAAATCGAAACAAATAATAATTAAACTCATCTATAAACCGATATATAGACTATGTCAGAATTACTAAAAATAGGTATTACCCATGGAGATATCAACGGAATCGGATATGAGATTCTTTTGAAAACATTCTCCGATATTCGCTTAACCGAATTTTTCACTCCGATTATTTACGGATCGGCCAAATCGGCATCTTATCATAGAAAAGTCTTGAATTACAAGCCAATCAATTTTTATACGATAACCAAGGCTGAAGATTACAACGACGGGAAATTGAATCTTATCAATTGCATAAAAGATGAAATAAAAATAGACTTGGGGTCGCCGAGTCCCGATGCCGGAGAAGCGGCCTATATGGCTCTCGACAGAGCATCTCAAGATCTTAAAAACGGCCTTATAGATGCTCTGGTAACGTTGCCTATCCATAAAGATACCATCCAAAACGATCATTTTTCTTTTCCCGGTCATACCGAATTTCTTCAAGAACGTTTTGGTAAGGGAAAAAAGGCATTAATGATGATGGTTTGCAATAATCTGCGCGTGGCATTGGTTACGGCCCACATACCTGTCCGTGACGTTCCCGATACAATTTCGAAAGAGCTGATTCTTGAAAAAATACGGACGTTACAGACATCTTTAGTACGCGATTTCAATTTGGAAAATCCCCGTATTGCGGTTTTGGGATTAAATCCGCATGCGGGAGAGAACGGCCTTTTGGGAAAAGAAGAAATGGACGTGATCATCCCGGCTGTGGCTGAGGCGCAAAAACAAACAATTCTTTGCGCCGGACCTTTTCCTTCGGACGGCTTTTTCGGCTCCGGCAGGTTTAAAGAATTCGATGCTATTTTAGCGATGTATCATGATCAGGGACTTATTCCATTTAAGACGTTAGCGATGGAGGCCGGCGTAAACTATACTGCGGGACTCGACATTGTACGCACTTCTCCCGATCATGGCACGGCTTATGATATAGCCGGGAAAGGCATCGCTTCGGATGAATCGTTTCGCCAAGCTATTTATCTGGCTCTGGACGTTATCAGGAATCGGTCGGCTTACGATGAGGCTCATGCGAATCCTCTGCGGAAAATGTTTTTTGACCGTAGCAAGGATGACGAAAAGTTAGATCTGACAAAAGAAGAACAAGAAGATTAATTTCTTCTTGCTGTTTCAAATATCGTCATCGCCGACGATTTTCTACCCGGCCATAAACGGCCCGTATACAATAGGATATGGAGCCGAAAGTTAAAGAATCGGTTTTTCTGCTTCGGCCCGGGAAGAAGATTTAGCTTCTTTCTTTTCTGCATATCCGGACAATATCAACGACAAAGCTCCGGCGCTGGTTATATTATGGGTCGTTCCAAAACTGTCCAATAAGGCAAAAATGGTGATCATTAAAGCGGTCGCGGCTTCATCCAATCCCAAAACAGCATGTATCAGTCCTAACGAAATGAAAAGCGTGCCTCCGGGTAATCCGGGCGCTGCTACGGCAAAAATACCGAGAAGGGGAATAAAGAGAATAATCTGTTCGATAGCCGGCATCGTTCCGTATAATATTTGCGACACCGCCAATGCCAGAAAAGAGACATCGAGTATAGAACCGGGGAAATGAATGGTGCTGAAGAGAGGAATCGCAAAATCGCGTACTTCGGGTTTCAAAACGGGGCTTTTCCGCGTTTCTTCGATAGCGATCCCCAAACTGGCAGCCGAAGATTGCGTGCCCAACGAGGTCAATGCAACGGGTCCGTAATATTTAAGCACCTGCCATGGATTTTTCTTTGAATATATTCCGGCCGACCCGTACAAAAACGTGAGCCAAAGGATATGGCAAAGAAGCGTAATAAGCAGAATGGCCAGAAAAACGACTAATCGTGATTGTATAATTCCCTGATAAGAAAAAACACTGAAATTCGTGAGGACAAAGAACGGAAGAATGGGTATCAGGAATTTTTTCACCATTACAAAGACAATGCCCTGGAATTCATATAACGCATTTTCTATTCTCTTCGCCTTCGTCCAAAGAATGGATAATCCCAGGAAAAACGACAATACCAACGCGCTTAAGACTCCTATCACAGGCGGAATATCCAGCCGGAAGAATAGTTCGGGAAGCTCTTTTTGCGCCCCCTCCACCGGCGTGATATCGATAAGCGGTATAAGGTTGTATCCGGCAACCGCGCCCAACGTGGCGCTACCCACACACGACAGATAAGCCAACGCGACGGATATGCCCAGAAACTTCGAGGCATGATCTTTCAGGCGTGTAATGGAAGGGGTGATGAAACCGAAAATAAGGAGCGGTATCAGAAAAAAGATAATCTGTCCCAATACATGTTTTATAGGAAGAATAACACGGATAACCCCTTCCGTTGCATATTCCCCTATCAATAATCCGGCAACCGCCGCCAAAAATAAACGGACACTGTTGTTTGAAAAGAATTTCTTCATATATATTATTCTATGATTTATGGAACCGGGGGCGCCGCTTGAATCGACACCCCCGGTAAAGCAAAAACAACATTAATAACCCGGATTTTGCTCTATACCCAGATCATTGCCCGATAATCCTTTCGGAATGGGGAAACGATAAAACCTACCGCTTACATTCGTCGTTTTGGAATGAAGATGCTTATACACTTTGGCAAAGAACGGATAGTTGGTTTTCACCTTTCCTGCCTGGGTGCCATCATTCTCGGGGCCGAATTTAGCCACTTGTGATTCTACGGATTTATAATCTTCTTTATAATACTCGAATTTCGGCGTTTCCGTCAGCACGGTGTTTACCAATTTACGCCAGCGTACCAGATTCAACCAGTGCTTTTGCTCAAAGAAAAGTTCCAGATACCATTCATTTTCCAGATCTTTTTGAGTGAGCGTCGTTAAATCGCTCAAGCCGGCTCTTTTTCGCAGTTCATTGATCACGCCAGCGGCTTCAGTTGCTTTTCCCAGATTGAGTAAAGCCTCAGCTTTGATTAATAAAACTTCCGCATAACGAATTTCAATACGGTTGATGTTATTCGGTTGGCCAGCCTCTGTTCCCGGCGCCACTTCGGGATATTTGGAGTTGCGATGAATGTATTTCCCGACACGGGGAGAAGTGATAGGATATACATAATGATACTCTTTATAATCGCTTGCGCTTTGCGGACTGTTCACGAGGGGTTCATCTTGATTATATAAACGTGTAAGGAGAGAGAATCTTTTTCGTTTATCTTTATCGGAAAAGCGGTCAAGAAGCGTAACATCCGCCGGGCCAATATGGTTATCCTGATATAAATCGAAACGGAAAGTAAACGGGCAATGCGTTTGATGGTTTCCTTGAGCATCTCCCTGTCCGTCGCCATCGTGATGGATCGTAAAGATATGTTCGGGTGAACGGTTCTCCGCAGGCACGCCGAAGTTATCTTCAAAATCGTTTTCCAATTTGTAATTACCGCTATTAATGACTCTATCGGCATATTCTACCGCTTTCTCCAATTTTTTCGTATCCCAAGTAACAGCAGAAGGATCTGTTTTGCTACCGGATATGGCTCCTACTTCGTTTTGCGAAAGAGGTTTGCTCGCCCAAGTCAAATAAGCCCGGGCAAGGATGGCATTAGCAGCCCCTTTGCTGGGATTGGAGCGAGTCTGGTCAAAAGGCGGCAAGTCAGCTTCCGCTTCCGTCAAGTCTTGAACGATTTGTTCGTAAACCTTATCAATGGACTGACGTTCGGTTTGTTCCTTTTTCGAAGAAGTTGTGCTTAAAATAAGAGGGACTTCCCCCCAAAGTTGAGTTAAGTAGAGATAATCCAGACCGCGAACGAATTTGGCTCGGGCTCTTGCAAGCTTGATCACATCCTGAGATAAATTTCCGCCTGCGTAGCTGGAATCGGCCTTAGCCACCGTACGATTTGCTTCATTGATGCTTACATACAGATAATTGAATACTTTTGTCGGATACCAATTGTTGATATCTGTTTGAAAAAGACTGACCAATGGCCCGGCTTCATCATCGGCTCCTTCAAAACTGATAGTATTTTCAGTTGCCGACTCCAATAAAAAAGAATAAGACGAACTTAAGCGTTGCAGAGGAGGATAAACGGCATTTACGGTCGCCAATGCTTCCTGATCTGACTTCCACACCGATTCCTCGGTAACGACACTCGGCGGATCCGATTCGTTTTCGCACGAATAGAATACAAGACTACTGATTAGTATGGCTGCAAGAGCTGCCAAATTTAAAGACTTTTTTTTCATAACCTGATAATTTTAGATGTTGATAATTTAAGAATGATTTATTTCTTTACACTCCTTAAAGGGATGTACTTTTTATTCGATATTATTCTTTGCCGTCCATGATTACCGTCAAAATGTTATACTCGCCCCGATAGTAAATGTCCTGGCTACGGGGTAAGCGCCCAA
>ENA-UOOM01001316-UOOM01001316.1-fermentation-metagenome-genome-assembly--contig:-NODE-1316-length-24316-cov-3.206710_pt1 | contig 24316 bp, 18 predicted proteins | sample MGYA00245781_ERZ724031 | MGnify/ENA primary metagenome ERZ724031 (study PRJEB28704, sample SAMN03018317) | fermentation metagenome | biome: anthropogenic terrestrial biome; feature: soil; material... | reverse complement strand
CCTTGAGTATGCCGTAGAAATCCTCCCTCTGCATGACCTTGAGCTCGTTCAGGGCGGCGAGACGTTCCTCAATCGTATCGGCCGTGACGAGGCGCTGCATGACGGGAAGGCGGTCGGCGGCCATGAACATATGCTCTGTGCGGCAGAGGCCGATCCCCTTCGCGCCGTATGAGCGGGCGCGCTTCGCGTCCTCCGGGGTGTCTCCGTTTGCCCATACCTGAAGGGGCGTCAGCTCGTCCGCCCAGCCGAGAAGGGTCTTGAATTCGTCTGAGAACGATGCGCTCTGGAGCGGGGCAGCTCCCACAAGCACACGCCCGGCGCTGCCGTCCACGGTGATCGTGTCCCCCTTGCGGATGACTCTGCCGCTCCGGGTGATCGTCTCCCTGTCCACATCGATGACGACGCTCTCGCATCCGCTGACGCAGGGTTTTCCGAGGCCCCGGGCGACGACCGCCGCGTGACTCGTCATGCCGCCTCTGCTCGTCACGATGGCCTCGGCTGCAAAGAGCCCGTGAATGTCGTCCGGGCAGGTCTCGGGACGGGCAAGGATGACCTTATGCCCTGCCTGTGCAAGTTCGACGGCCTCGTCGGCGTCAAAGCAGACGATCCCGACGCCTGCGCCAGGCGACGCGGGCAGTCCCTTCGCGAGGACCTCGTTCGTAGCCTTCGGGTCCACCTGCCTGTGCAGCAGCATCTCGACCTGCTCCGGCGTGACGCGGGACACCGCCGTTTTCCTGTCGATAAGCCCCTCCGCGACCATGTCGGACGCGATTTTGACGGCAGCGCCCGCAGATCGTTTTCCGCTTCTGGTCTGAAGGATGTAGAGGGTGCCTCGTTCAATGGTGAACTCGATGTCCTGCATGTCGGTGTAGGCTTTTTCGAGGTTGGTCGTGATCCGGAAGAGCTCGTCGTATATCCTCGGCATAACGGCCTTCAGCTCCGCAATGGGCAGAGGCGTCCGGATACCCGCCACCACGTCCTCGCCCTGGGCGTTGACGAGAAATTCACCGTAGAGCTCCTTCGTCCCGTCCGAAGGGTTCCGAGTGAAGCAGACACCCGTTCCGCAGTCGTCTCCGAGGTTTCCGTAGACCATGGACACGACGTTGACCGCCGTTCCGAGCGAATCGGGTATTTTGTTGAGTTTGCGGTAGGTGACGGCTCTCGGGTTGCCCCAGCTCTTGAAGACGGCGACGATGGCGTAGCGGAGCTGCTCCCATGGGTCGGACGGGAAGTCGTGCCCCGTCGCCTTTTTGAAGATCTCCTTGAACTGTTTCACTATCTCCTCGAGGCTCCCGCTCGATATTTCGTTGTCGAACGCAACGCCGTTTTTTTTCTTGACTTCGTCGAGCACGTGCTCGAAGGCGTCGGCGTTCACTCCGTGGACGACGTTGCCATACATCTGAATAAACCGGCGGTAGCTGTCAAAAGCGAACCGTCGGTCTCCCGACGCCTGCGCAAGGGCTTCGACGGACTGTTCGTTCAGGCCGAGGTTGAGGATCGTGTCCATCATGCCGGGCATGGAGACGGGGGCGCCGGAGCGGACCGACACGAGAAGGGGGTTCGAACCGCCGCCGAAGCTCTTCCCCGTTAAGGCCTCGAGCTCCTTCATGGCCCTCTCCACGTCCCCCCAGATTTCGTCGAGGAACGAAGGCTCAGCGCCGTACTTCAGGCATGCCTGGGTGGTCAGAATGAACCCCGGAGGAACGGGAAGACCATATTGAACCATCTGGGCGAGGTTCGCGCCCTTTCCGCCCAGCAGGTTTTTCATCCCGGCGTTTCCCTCTTTGAAGCTGTAGACATATTGCTCTTTCGTCATTTCTCTCTCCGACCTCCTCCGGAATACACTCTAAAAATAGAGCACCAGCGCAGAATGCCTTGATAAATAAATACGTATTATAGCAAAAAATTCGAACAGCGAACGCGATGCAACCCCCTCACCGTCGTCGGTCAACGGCGCGGCGCCGATCGTCCTCACTCCTTGCGAAGGGCATCGAGGATCTCCTGGGCCGTCTCCTCCACCGCTTTATCCGTAACGTCATAGACCGTCACGCCCAGTGATCTGAAATAATCGTTCGCGAATTTGAGCTCCCGCTCGACCCGCTCCCTGTATCCGTAGGACGACGCGTTTGGCTCGAGGCCGAGAAGGCGGAGGCGCTCCTGCCGTATCTGCACGAGACGCTCTGCCGACAGGGTCAGACCGACCACCTTCGACGGGCTGATGAAGCGGAGGATATCCGGCGGGTCCACCTCGGGGATGAGCGGGATGTTCGCCGTCCTGTACCCCCTGTTCGCAATGTACATGGACAGGGGGGTCTTCCCCGTCCTCGACACTCCGAGGATGACGAGATCGGCCTCGGGGAGGAGGTCGCTCCCGCGCCCGTCGTCACACTGTATGGCAAACTCGACGGCCTTGATCTTTTTGAAGTACTCGTCGTCGAGCTTTCTGAGAAGGCCGGGTTTCTCCCGACGTGTTTTCCCCAGGCTGGACTCGAGCATGTCCAGAAGGGGGCCGAGGAGATCCACGCAGGGGATCTTGCGTGCAGCGCACGCCGAGACAAGCGCCTCTCTCATGCCGAGATCGACGAGGGTGCAAACCAGGACGGAGGGCTTCTCCGAAGCGGCGGCGATCACCTTGTCGATCTTCTCGACGCCGTCCACATGGCGAAAGCGGAGCACGCGCGTAAAGACGGCGTCGAACTGGAGCATGGCCGCTTGCACGACGTACTCCGCCGTTTCCCCCGTGGAGTCCGAGACGATTATGAGCGTCAATCCATCATTCATTGCCTGTTCCCTCTCCTTTCGCACAAACTGACCGTCCGATCGGGAGAGGGTCTTAGACCCCTTTGAGCATCCCGAGATCGCCCACCTTCAGAAAAAGGCTGTTGCACAGCCAGAGCAACGATATCCTGTTCGCCCTCTTCCGCTCGTCGGGGTCCACAACCAGGACATCGTCGAAGAAGTTCGTGACGAAGGGCGTCAACTCCGCGAGCGACCGGGCGAGTTCGTCCCAATCCGCCCTGGACAGGGCGTCTTCGACACGGGGCGTCACGGCGGTCACTTCTTCGAGAAGCGCCCTCTCAGCGTCCTTCTCGAAGAGCGTCTCATCGATGGCTCCAAGAGCTGCTCCCCTTTCCTTGGCGAGGATGTTGTGCACGCGAACAGCCGAGGTGAGGAGATCGGCAAACCATCTCTGCCCCTGGAGCTGGGAGAAGACCTCCAGGAAACGGACGACCTGAAGGGGGCGTTCTCCGGTGACGGAAAGGGCGAGGGCGGCGAGTTCATGAGGGTAGTCCTTCTCCTTGACCTGCATGAGAAGACGCTGAGCGAGAAACTGGACCACCCGATCCCGTATGCCGTCCTCGACGGCCAGCTGTCTGCACGATTCGTCGACGAGCCTCGCCACGTTCACGTCCATCGCCTTGCCCCAGATGATCTCATTGATGCACCGGGCGGCCCGGCGAAGGGCATAGGGGTCCTGGGAGCCCGTCGGTTCGAGTCCGACCTTATGGCAGCTGACGATGATGTGCATCCGTTCGGCGATGCCCAGCAGGGCGCCGACCACGTCGTTCGGCAGGGCATCTCCTGCGGAGCGGGGCAGATACTGTTCGTAGAGGGCCTGGGCGACGCGCTCGTCCTCCCCGTTGCGGAGGGCATACTCCCTCCCCATGACGCCCTGAAGCTCCGGAAATTCATAGACCATGTTCGTCACGAGGTCCATTTTGGAGAGAAGGGCGGCGCGATCCACCAGGGGCGCGACATCCTTCATGTCCATCTCGGCGCAGAGCCACAGGGCGAGGCCCTTTGTGCTCATGACCTTTTCATAGAGGCTGCCGAGCTTTTCCTGGTACACGATGGACTTCAACTTCTCTCCGTTGGCGCGAAGGGGCGTCCGAAGGTCCTCCGCCCAGAAAAAGGCGGCGTCCTCGAGGCGGGCGCGGAGGACCCGCTCGTTTCCCTCGCGGACAACGTCCATGTTCGTGGCAAGGTTGTTGCTCACCCCCACGAAGGCGGGGAGCAGCTTGCCGCCCTTGCTCCGCACGGCGAAATACTTCTGGTTCTTCTTCATGGAGGTGGTCAGCACCTGTTCGGGGATCTCGAGGTACCGCTCGCTGAAGGCTCCCGCAAAGGGGACGGGGTACTCCACGAGGAAGAGGTTTTCGTCCACGAGCTCGGGGTCCAGCTCCACTGTCCCCTCGAGTTTTTTCTCGAGGGCGGCGATCCCGGAGATCATCTTTTGTCGCCGTTTTTCCTGATCGAGGATCACGTAGTTGTCGTAGAGGAGCTCGATAAAGCGGCCGGCATCGCTCACGGCTATCCGCCTGGCACCCATGAAGCGGTGGCCGCTCGTCTCGTTGCCGCTCTCCAGGTCGCCGTAGGTGAAGGGGATGACCTCGGAATCGGCCATGGCCAGGATCCATCGGATGGGGCGGGCAAAACGGACCGTGGGATCGTCCCAGTACATGTTCTTGGGGAAGACCATTTTGCGGATGAGCTCGGGAAAAAGCGCCGGAAGGACGTCCATCGTTCTCTTGCCCGGTTCGGAGACGGAGGCGGAGGCATATTGCACCCCGTCGACCTCCATGGCGACGAGCTGTTCGATGGACACCCCCCTGCTTTTGGCAAACCCCTCGGCGGCTCGCGTGGGCTGGCCGTTCACGTCGAAGGCCGTCCGCCAGGCAGGCCCTTTGAACGTGGAGACGAGGTCGCTCTGTTTCTCCTCCACGCCTCGAAGCAACAGGGCGATCCTTCTCGGCGTCGCATAGACGGAGAGGTTCTGGAAGGGGATTCGCGCAGCCTCCATGTCCTCCCGGGCGAACCGCTCGAAGGGACCGATCATATCCTTCAGGAAACGGGAGGGTATCTCCTCCGTTCCGATTTCAAGCACCACATTGTTCAGCACCATCGGGATCACCTCTTCACCCTGTCCATCTGGAACTTGCCGCCGAGGGGCAGCCCCATCGCACGCCGCTGTTCGGCATAGGCGGACGCACATCGCCCGGCCAGCGCCCGTATTCTTCCGATGTAGCCCGTCCGCTCCGTAACGCTGATGGCGTTCCTGGCATCCAGAAGGTTGAAGGTGTGGGAGCACTTCAGGACGTAGTCGTAGGCCGGCAGAACATAGCCGTTCTCGAGGACGCGCCGGGCCTCGTTCTCGTACATGGAGAAGAGCTGGAAGAGCATCTGCGTGTCGGCGAGCTCGAAGTTGTAGTGGGAGTACTCCACTTCGCCCTTGTGATGGACGTCGCCGTACCGGATATCGCCCACCCACTGGAGATCGTAGACGCTCTCCACCTTCTGGACGAACATGGCGATCCGCTCGATGCCGTAGGTTATCTCCGCGGGGACAAGGTCCATGTCGATACCGCCCACCTGCTGGAAGTAGGTGAACTGGGTGACCTCCATTCCGTCGAGCCACACCTCCCAGCCCAGGCCCCACGCCCCGACGGTGGGAGACTCCCAGTCGTCCTCGACGAACCGGATGTCGTGCTCCGCCGGGTCGATCCCCAGGGATGCCAGGCTTTGGAGATAGAGGTCGAGAATGTTCTCGGGAGCGGGTTTGATGATGACCTGATACTGATAGTAGTGCTGCAGCCTGTTGGGGTTTTCTCCGTACCGACCGTCCGTGGGTCGCCGCGAGGGCTCCACGTAGGCGACCCGCCATGGCTCCGGTCCGAGGACCCGGAGACAGGTGGCTGGATTCATCGTCCCCGCGCCCACCTCTACGTCGTAGGGCTGCTGCACCACACACCCCTGCTCGGCCCAGAACCGCTCGAGACGAAAGATGATCTCCTGAAAGTTCATGTCCTACCCTTCCTCCTTTATACCCTCGGCCCACCAGGGGGCCTTATCGCACATATTCGAGGAACATCTTCAGGCGTCGGCACCCGTCGCGCCAGATCTCCTCCCCTTCAACGGCGGCAGACGACCGCTCCTCCAGTTCGCGGATCGGCGCCCCTGCCACAATGCGGAATTGGCGAAGCACGTCCGCCGGGATGGAAGAACCTCGGCCGCACCGATCGCACTGCAACCCCGTGGCCGTCCAGTGGCCGTTCGCAAGGGTCGTTCCGCAGGTAACGCACTGCTCGAGGGATGGAGCGAGCCCCCAGGCGTTCAGCCACTTCCACAGAAAACGCCACTCCGCCAGAAGAGGGTGCACACCCTGTCGAACGAGGATGGACGACCAGTAGAAGATCGCGAGGACATCATCGCAGGGGTGCCCCGGCACCAGATGGAGGCTGAGCAGCCGGTCCCACTCGAGGAGAATCCGCAGGCGCTCCGGATCTCTCCGGAGGGCCCAGAAGTCCTCGCTGACGTCGACGGATTTAAGATAGAGCCTCTTCGTTCCTTTGTAAAGGTTGAAGTTGCCCCAGACGAGCGGTTCGACGCTGCCGCCGAAGCGCATTCGCCCTCGCGACGCTCCGGGGGCCGAGACCCACTGGGGCCCGACCGTACGGAGCAGCAGGTAGAGGGAGAGGTTCCCCTCCGGGCTGGATGTCCGCCGCAGCACAACACCGGAGTGTCGGAGCAACCCTTGGGGGATGAAGTCATTCATGAAGTCCGTTCCTTGATCCCGAACAGACGAAGGTCCGATTCCGACTCGCGCCACCCGGGGCGCACCTTCACCCAGAGATCGAGAAAGGCCTTGTGCCCCGTAAGGGCCTCCACATCCAGGCGGGCCAGCCGGCCTATCTCCTTCAGCCTCGCGCCCTCCCGCCCGATGAGAATGCGCTTCTGCCCCTCCCGCTCCACGTAGAGCGTCGCCCGCACGAAGAGCGCGGTCCTCTCGGGGTACTCGTCGGGGCTTTTGTACTCCTCGATCTCAACGGCCACATTGTGGGGCACCTCCTGATGGGACAGCAGGAGGACCTTCTCTCGCAGAATCTCGGCGACGATGAACTTCTCCGGGCGGTCGACGATCATCTCGTCGTCGTACACGGCCTCTCCTGCAGGCAGCGCATCGCGGACGGCCGCCAACAGGGCGTCGAGGCCCTCACCCGTCCGGGCCGAGACGGGAATTGCACCGAGGAGCGGAATTTTTCCGCCGTAGAGCATCCTCGTCCTCTCAGCGTCCGTTCTCTTCGCCAGATCCGCCTTGTTCATCACGAGAAGGACGGGAGCGCCCGCTTCGCCGAGCAAGCGCATCACCTCCTCGTCCTCGGAGGTGATGACGCCGTCCCCCATTTCGACGACGTAGCAGACCAGGTCGGCCTCGTTCAACGCTTTGGTCGCCGACTCCATCAGCGCCCTGCCCAACTTGTGCTTCGGCAGGTGGATGCCCGGCGTGTCGAGAAAGACGGCCTGAAAATCTTCCCCCGTATAGATGCACCGGATGCTGTTCCGGGTCGTCTGAGGCTTGTCCGAGACGATGGAGACCTTGTACTCGAGAAGTCGGTTCATGAGGCACGACTTCCCGACATTGGGCCGGCCGGCGACGGCGACGACGCCGCACCGGTAGGGTGCCTTATTCATGTCCGGTCTCCACGCCTGCGAAGAGGAACGGGAACGGAAGAAGGGTTCTCAGCGGGATCACGGCAAGATCGTCGCCCTCTTCGACGACGACGAGCAGGTCGATGTTGAACTCCGCCAGATACTGCCTGCAGGCTCCGCAGGGATAGCAGGGCACCCCGGGCTCCCCCACCACGGCTATGGCCAGAGGGCGCCGGAATCCGTCGGCGACCATGGCTCCAACAGCGTTTCGCTCGGCGCAGATCGAGAGCCCGAAGGAGGCGTTCTCCACATTGCAGCCGGCGACGACACTCCGCCCGTCATCGACAAGCAGTGCGGCCCCGACGGAGAATCGCGAGTACGGGGCGTACGCCCGGTTTCTCGCTGCCCTGGCGTCGCGGACACAACGTTTGAGCAGCGCCGGGTCATAGGGCCAGGGACAGAACGGAGCGGTCACGCTCACTCCCCCTCTCCCGAGGCGCTGTACTCGGAGCCGGACTCCCGCAGGCGCAGGAGCTTGATCCGGTGGTCCTCCACCTCGAGCACCTCGATGGACCACCGCCGCCCTCCGTCGCGGGGTTCGTAGAGGATGCGGTCTCCCTGGGCGGGGAAATCGCCGGAGAGCGAGAGCACGAGGCCGGCGAGGGTCTCGGCATCCTCGGACTCGAAGGGGCTGTCCAGGAGGTCGCTGAGGTCCTCGAGTCCGATCTGCGCCTGGACGAGGAAGCTTCCGTCCTCCTGCGCCTGGAGGGTCGGCTTCTCCTCGTCGTACTCGTCCTGGATTTCACCGACGATCTCCTCGAGCAGGTCCTCGAGCGTCACGATCCCGGCGACCCCGCCGTATTCGTCCACAACCACGGCCAGATGGACGTGGCGCCCCTTCATCGTATTGAAGAGCTCCACAACCCGCATGCTCTCGGGGACGAAGAGCGGTTCGCGCATGACCTCCGTCACCGGCCTGGTCATATCGCCGTTGATAAAGTGGAACAGGGTGTCCTTGACGTACAGGATGCCCAGGATGTCGTCCAGGTTCTCCCCGTAGACGGGGACCCGGGAGTGCCCGTTTTCCTGACACACGCGAATGGCGTCCGATATGGTGAGGGACGACGGCACCGCCTTCATGTCCGTCCGCGGCACCATGATCTCGTAGACCCGGGTCTCCTCGAAGGAGATGATGCCGTGGATCATCTGCTGCTCCACCTCCTCCAGGGCCCCCGACTCTCCCCCGATGTTCACCATGTGCTCGAACTCCTCGCGCGTGACGAAGGGGTGGCGCACGCTGATATCGGTCCGGAAGACGAGCCCCAGCAGGCGGACGACAGCGAGGGCGAACCAGACGAAGGGGGTCGCGAGGAGGCTCAGGATGCGCAGAAAGGGCAGGGAGATAATAAGCGTCGTCTCCACGTTCACCATGGCGACGCTCTTCGGAAAGATTTCACCGAATATGACGACCACGAGCACGATGACGGGCACGGAGAGGACGAGCCCCTTCACGCCCCAGACGGAGAGTGCAAGGGCGGCGGCGACGGACCCCGCCGCGATGTTCACCAGCGTATTCAGCAGCAGGAGCACCGTGAGGACTTTCTGCACGTCGGCAAGAAGCCAATTCAGTGCGCTGCGCTTATAGGGGTACTTCTCGATGAGCGCGAGAATTTTCCCCTTGCCCGAGGACGATATAGCCGTATCGGCGGCGCTGAAAAAGGCCGAGAGCAGCAAAAGGAGCACGATGGCGATCAGATGCTTCGCAAACAGGATGGTCATGAGCGCGCTTCACCTGCCGGCCTCTCCCCCGTGGTTCGGGAGGTCGATTCCAGGAGGGCGTCCAGAAGGCGTGTCTGCTCCGACGCCATCCGGGCCGTCTCCTCGTCGGTGCAGTGGTCCCATCCGATCAGGTGAAGAAAGCCGTGGACCACCATGAGGACCAGTTCGCGGGCCATCCCCTCGTCGGTGGGGTCTTGAACGTTTTGCCGTATGTAGGCCGGGCAGAGGAGGATGTCGCCCAAGGGCAGAACGGGCAGAGGAGATGCGACGACGAACCGTCCGTCCTCCTCCCAGAGCGGAAAAGAGAGCACATCCGTCGGTGCCGCAATTCCGCGGTATTTTTCGTTCTCCTCCTCCATCTCGTCGGGCGTGAGAAGGGACAGCGAGATCTCCGCATCGGGAGGGAGACGTCCCGCGTCGCCCACCTCCTTCAGCGTGGCGTCGAACAAACGGCACGCCGCATCGAGGATCTTTCGGACGGATGCGGCCGCTGCCGGGTCGCCACCGTCACCGTCATCGAGATGAATGTACACTGTCACGGACCTTCTCCTCCTGTATACTGGCCTTTTCGTCTCCGCCGTCCTCTTGGGCGGGTTTGACATCCCTGATATCCCGGACGTTCCGGGTGTGATACATCGACTGGAAGGTATGGAGCAGCGTCTCCCGGATTATGGAGAGATCCTTCAGGGTGAAATCGACGGAGTCGAGCTGCCCGCTTGATATTTTTCCCTCGACGACCCGTTCTATGGTCTTCATGATATCGGTGACGGACGAGGAGGATCGCATCTCGGCCCGAACCGCCGCCTCGATGGAATCGACGAGCATGAGGAGCCCCGTCTCCCTGGACTGAGGTTTGGGGCCGATATAGGAGAACTGGTCTGCCGTGACGCCCAGTCCCATGTTCTTCGCCTTCCGATAAAAGTAGGACAGGTTCGTCGTCCCGTGATGTTCGGCGATAAACTGGCGGATCACGCCGGGAAGCCGGTACTCCTCGGCCAGTTCAAGGCCCTCGCGGACGTGGGCGATGATAACGAGCGCCGAAAGGGAGGGCTTCAGCCCGTCGTGGACATTCACGTCCCCCAACTGGTTTTCCACGAAGAACTGGGGCCTCCTGAGCTTCCCCACGTCGTGGTAGTACGCACCGGCCTTGACCAAGGCCGAATTCATCCCGATGCGGTCTGCCACGCTCTCGGCGAGGGTGCCGAGCATCAGGGAGTGATGATAGGTCCCTGGGGCCTCCATCTGGAGTTTTTTGAGAAGAGGGTGCGAGGGGGAGCTCAACTCCATCAGGCGCAGCGGCGAGATCACGTCGAAGACGGTCTCCAGCAGGGGAAGGATGGCGATGACGACGGAGCTCAGCGCGGCGCTGGTCAGAAAGAGCGAGAACACGCTTCGCGGATTCAGCGCGATCCCGAAGGCCCAGCGTATCGCGATCACCACGGCCATCTGCATCAGCCCGAGCAAAAAGAGCTTCCTCCAGAGCGTCGTTCGCGAGTTGACGTCTTTGAGCCAGTAAAACCCGGCGATGGCGCTGATGATGCCGACGGTCGCCACGAGCACCACGTGGAGCGTGGAAAATCCGGTGATGATCAGACTGCCGATCAGACTGCCACCCAGGACGATCTGCAGCGCAAGGGAGGGTGGCAGAGTCAGATAGGCCGTACCGGCCAGAAGCAGGGACCCCATCCCCTCGGCGTGCACGAGCATCGACAGAAATTCGGCGAGCCAACTGAACCCGACGATGAAGGAGAGATAGAGCCACGGGCGGTGTTCACCGGTATCGAGCCGCACTCCTCTTGTCTGAATCAGCACCCAGACCGGCCAGAAGGGCATGGCGATGATGACGAGCAGAATCTGTCGCCAGGGGAAGTCGGACTGGGAATAGCCCTGCATCTTGAGGACTCTCGCCAGCTGGGGTGTGATGTACTGCCCCTTTTCCACGAGGATGTCTCCCGGGTTCACCGTCCGCTCGACGGGCTGCAGAGAGTCCCGCAGGTCATCGCGGACGGCGTCGGTCAGATCGTCGTCCACTCTCGTCAGAGGTTGGAGGATTTCAGACAGAATCTGATAGATGATGTTGTTGTCCTCTACGGGGAAGGAGCGACGTTCTATCGCCCTCCAGATCGCCTCGGACGAGGGGGTGCCGATATCGGCACCGGACTCCGATGACTCGAGGAACTCATTGCCCAGGGCGGCCGCCTCCTGGAGAATTTTTTTCCGCTCCGGTTCCGGCAGGTTCTGAACGAGCTCCGTGAGACCCTGGGAGAGAGCGAGACCCTTGAGATCGCCCTGTACCATGGCCTCGATCCTGAGGATGAGCCTGTCCACTGCCGTCCCATCGCGGACGATCACTCCGGCCACCGTGTCTCCCACCCGCGTCCGGAGGGCCTTCGTTCCCTCGTCGTCCACGTACCGCATGGGGGTGAGGGCGAAGTAGGTCCTGGGCGACGTTTGGTTGAGGAAAAAGCCGCTGTCCCTGTCCTCGATGAACCACTGCAAAAGGACGACGAGGACGGCGAACGCTATGAGGATGAGGACTCCGCCGATTCGAAACAGGTGCCGTCCATGGACGACATCGGCGAAGAAGCCCCCTCTCCCCCCCCGTCGTTCCTCCACGTCACGACGTCCCTTCGTGGCGTTGGTCGTACCGTTCATAGGCTCTCACCACCTCCTGGACGATTTCGTGGCGCACCACGTCCAGATGGGAGAGATGAAAGAACTCGATGCCCCGTATGCCGCCGAGAATCTCCTGGACCTGTTTGAGGCCCGACTGCTTGCCCGCCGGAAGGTCGACCTGGGTGACATCGCCCGTTATGACGGCCTTCGACCCGAAGCCCAGGCGCGTCAAAAACATCTTCATCTGCTCGGGCGTCGTGTTCTGTGCCTCGTCGAGGATGATGAAGCTGTCGTTCAGCGTTCGCCCTCTCATGTACGCAAGCGGGGCGATCTCGATGACCCCCTTGTCCACAGAGCGCAGAAATCGCTCGGGCGAGAGAAGGTCGTAAAAGGCGTCGTACAGCGGGCGGACATAGGGCTCGACCTTTTCGCGGAGATCCCCGGGGAGGTAGCCCAGGCTCTCGCCCGCCTCCACCGCCGGCCGAACGAGGATGATTCTGCTGATGGCCGAGGCCTTCAGCAGCGCGACGGCGTGGCAGACAGCGAGATAAGTCTTTCCCGTCCCCGCCGGGCCTATGGCGAAGACGATATGATTCTCGCGGATGGCCTTCAGGTAGTTCTTCTGGCCCTCGGTCTTGGCGCGGATGGGTTTGCCCCTCGAGGTCGTCGCAATGACCTCCGAGAAAAGGGGGGCGAGATCCACCGCCCCTTTCTCGGCCATCATGTCCATGCTGTATCGTACGTCGGCGAGCTGAAGAGGGTACCCGTTCCTCGCGACCGTATGCAAACGCCCTATCAGGCCGTGGACCATCGCGACGACATCGTCGTCGGGTCCCTGGACCCGGAGCTTGTTGCCCCGGACAACGAGGCTGACCGGGTATCGCTCCTCGATCGCCGAGAGGTTCTCGTCGTCGGGCCCCGCAAGGCGATACATCGTGTCGCTGTCGTGGAATTCAATCCAATCGGACCCCTTGTCCGGTTCGCCTAGAATGGCTCTCGCATCGTCATCCATCGTTCCGCTGTCAGCCCGCCTCCCTATACCGGATATCCCGAGCCGTCCACGAGCTCGTCGACGCCAACGTCCATCATCGTCTCCCGGGAGAACTTCTTGACAAGGAAGTCCTTGGCCACTGCCGGGAACATGACGTAGGTGAGCACGTCCTCGGGTTGGAGGACCCAGGGACCGATCGCCTTGCGGGCGTCCTCGAGCTCCGGCGCGATGTTCTCCGCCGGACGGCAGGTGATGGGTGTCTCATCCCCTATGACCTTCTTCTGTACCTGCGGGTCGAGCTCAGCGGGCGGTTTGCCGTACTGCCCGAGGAAGTAGCTCCGGACCTCTTTCGGCACGACCTTCCATCGCTCGCCCACGAGGACGTTCAGCGTGGCCTGGGTACCGACGATCTGGCTGGTCGGAGTCACGAGAGGCGGATAGCCCATCTCCTGGCGCACCCGGGGGATCTCCTTCAGAACCGCCGGCAGCTTGTTCAGCGCGTTCTGCTCCCTGAGCTGGCTCACGAGGTTGGAATACATCCCTCCCGGGATCTGATAGAGGAGCACGTTGATGTCCACACCGCCAAGATCGATGAAGATGTCGGAGTACTTCTCCCGGATCGTCTTGAAATGCTGCGCTATCGGAACAAGTTTTTCCAGTTCGATCCCCGTGTCCATGGGACCGCCCTTCAGCGCCGCGACCATGGACTCCACGGGAGGCTGGCTCGTGCCCAGGGCAAAGGGCGACATGGCGCAGTCAACGACATCGGCTCCCGCCTCCAGCCCCGCGTAGTAGGACATGGAGGCCATACCGCTCGTGTAGTGGGAGTGTATCTGGATCGGAAGGCCCGTCTCCTTCTTGACCGCCTGCACCAGGGCGGCGGTTTCCACGGGGCTGATAAGCCCGGCCATGTCCTTGATGCAGATGGAGTCCGCCCCCATGGATTTCATGTCCCGTGCGAGCTTCGCGAAGGCCTTGAGGGAGTGGACGGGCGACAGGGTGAAGGAGAAGGACATTTGGAGGTGGGCCCCCTCTTTTTTGATCTGGTCCGCCGCCACCTCCATGTTGCGAAGGTCGTTCAAAGCGTCGAAAACACGGATGATGTCAAGGCCGTTCCCGACCGCCCGTTTGACGAACTCGCGGACCGTGTCGTCGGCGTAGTGCCGGTACCCCACCACGTTTTGCCCTCGGAGCAGCATCTGCAGCTTGGTCTTCTTGAAAATTTTCCGGAGTTTGCGAAGGCGCTCCCAGGGGTCCTCGTCCAGAAACCGCATGCACGTATCGAAAGTCGCGCCGCCCCACACCTCCATGGAGTGGAAGCCTATCTCGTCCATGGCCTCCGCGATGGGGGTCATATCCTCGATGCGCATCCTCGTGGCCATCAGGGACTGATGGCCGTCACGCAGCGTCGTGTCCGTGATGCCGGCCCTTTTTTGGACAGGAAGAGGCGCAGGTTCTTGTGCCTTCTCGTGTACCGGCGTCGGATGCGTCTCCTGAGGAAGAGCGACGTTCTCCAATTTTTTCATCTTCTTCTCGCCTTTCGTCTCACTGCTCATGATCGTTCCCTCCCATGCTCATGTCGTCCCCGTCCGTGCATGCAGACAACCGGCAGGCGCCTTTCGCCTCCTGCCAGAACGTCTCCAGTTCATCAAGAGTGAAGGACTTCCACGGCCGTCCGCTCTCCGTAACCTGGCCTTCGACAAACTCGAAGCGCCCGGTAAACTTCCGGTTCGCCCGGGAGAGAGCGGAGTCCGGGTTCACGCCCAGATGCCGGGCCAGATTGACCACGGCGAACAACAAATCACCGACCTCATCCTCCACACAATCCAACTGCTCGGAGGACTGAGCGTCCTTCAGCTCCAAAATTTCCTCCTCCACTTTACCATAAAGTGGCGCGAAATCGCCCTTTTCCCAATCGAATCCCACATGAGCCGCCTTTGCCTGGATGCGGAACGACTTGGCGAGGGGGGGAAGGCCGTCAGGCACCCCCGCGAGCAGCGAAGGATCCTTTTTCCGCCGCTGCTTCTCCCTGGTCTTTATCTCCTCCCAGTTCTGGAGAACGTCGGCGCTCGTCCGAGCGTCACTCCCGGCGAAGACGTGAGGGTGCCGCCGGACGAGTTTTTCGACGAGGCCGGCGAGAACGTCCTCAATGGAGAAGCGCCCCGTCTCCGATGCGATCTGGGCGACAAAGATTACCTGCAGGAGCACGTCGCCGCACTCCTCGCAGATATCGCCGTATTCTCCCCGACCGATGGCGTCCACGAGCTCGTAGGACTCCTCGGTGATGTAGGTCCGCAGGCTCTCGATGGTCTGCTCCCTGTCCCACGGACATCCGCCCGGGGCGCGCAACGTCGCCATGACCGAGAGCAACCGTCGAAAGAGCGCACCGCTCTCCTCTTCCTTCACTGGACTTCATCCTCCCTCATGTTTCGCAGAACGTGAATGAGCTGGGACAGGCCGGCATACCCTCCTGGTCCCACGATTTTGTCACTCATTCTATACCAGAAACGCTTTTTTTTGAGTTCGTCCAGAAGCTCCGCCCGTCCCCGAAGGACGATCTCCTTTCTGGACAGATCCACGGAGGTCACTCCGTATCGTCCGCCCGCCGCCCGCAGGAACGAGACGTCCATCAGGGCGCGAAGCGCCTCGGGGATGGGGCCGAAGCGATCCTGTACCTCCCGCGCCAGCGAGGCGAGGTCGTGAAGTCCCTCGACCCGGAGCAGCCTTCGGTAGAGGGTGATTCGGATGCTCTCCTGCGGAATGTAGGACGACGGCACCAGGCACGGGATGTCGACGGTTACCTCGGCCGCTGTGGACATTTCGCCCCGCAGTTTTCCTATCTCCTCCTCGAGCATGGCGTAATAGAGGTAGGAGTCGACGGAGTTGCCTTCGGCGCCGTGCTGCGAGGTGCCTATCAGGCTACCGCTGCCGCGGATTCTGAGGTCCTGGAGGGCCAGGTCGTACCCCGCGCCTGTGGTGAGCGTCGTGATCGAGTCGAGCCGTTCAAGGGTCTCCCGCCCCAGAGGCTGCCCCTCGGGGTAGAGAAAGAGGGCGAAGGCGGACTCCTCACGACGGCCGACGCGTCCCCGCAGCTGGTACATCTGCGCCAGCCCGAGCTCCTGGCAGTTCTCCACGATGAGCGTGTTCGCTCCCGGGACGTCGAGCCCGCTCTCCACGATGGTCGTACAGACGAGGATCTGTATCTTGCCCTGATAGAAGTCGAGCATGGTGTCCTCCAGCTCCTTCTCCTTCATCCGGCCGTGGGCGGACGCTATGGACAGGTCGGGGAAGAGCGCCGTGAGATACTCCACGCAGCTTTGGACCCGGGCGATCCGGTTCGTGACGTAGAAGATCTGGCCGCCCCGCTCCACTTCCCGCGCGATCGCGCCCCGGACGATGGCGGCGTTCCATGGGCCGGCGGTCGTGAGGACGGTCCCCCTGTCCCTGGGCGGGTCGTTCAGCACCGAGATGCTTCGCATCCCCTTCAGAGAGAGGGCCAGGGTCCGGGGGATGGGCGTGGCGGAGAGCATGAGCACGTCCACGTTCTCTCGGGTGACCTTGAGCTTCTCCTTGGAGAGGACGCCGAAGCGATGCTCCTCGTCGACCACGATGAGCCCGAGGTCCTTGAAACGAACGTCTTTCTGGAGCATCCGGGCCGTCCCGATGAGGATGTCCGTCCGCCCCTCCTCCACATCCTTCAGCACGGCGGACTGCTCCTTCCTCGTGCTGCACCGGGAGAGGAGCGACGTCCGGACGGGGAAGCCCGTCAGTCGTGCGAGAAAGGAGTGGTAGTGCTGCTGCGCCAGAATTGTGGTGGGGACGAGGACGGCGACCTGCTTTCCCCCCTGGACCGCCTTGAAGGCGGCCCGGATGGCCACCTCCGTCTTTCCGTAGCCCACGTCCCCGACGAGGAGGCGATCCATGGGATAGGCGCTTTCCATGTCGCGCGACACGTCGGCGATGGCCGCCAACTGATCCCTCGTCTCGGGAAAGGGGAAGGCCTCTTCGAACTCCTCGAAGAGGTCGTCCTTCGGAGGAAAGGCGACGCCTCGGACAAGCTCGCGCCTGGCATAGAGGGCCACCAACCCTTGAAGTTCCTCCCGGACGCGCTCTCTGGTCTTGGCGATCCGCTTTCTCCAGCGGACGCCCTTCAGGGAGTCGAGGCGGACCTCCTCGCCCACATGGTCCGGGAGCGGCGTTATCTTGTACAGGTGCAGGATCGGAAGGAAGAGCCTCTGGTTGTTGGCGAACTCGAGGATCAGGCTGTCCATCACCTCTCCCGAGACGCGCACCTCCTCCGACCCGCGGAAGGCGCAGAGGCCGTACTCCTCGTGAATGAGCAGCTGCCCCTCGGTGAAGCGGTCGTGCCACTCCTTCGGAGGTTGGGCGAAACCCGCAGGGGAGGGTATTCTCTCCGATATGCCCGCGAGTTCGAGGTCCGACACGTAGACGACCCGTTCGGAGGAATCGAGAAACCCCCGGGAGAGGGTCCCCTCGACGATCGACAGGTCCGAGCGGGCATCGTAGGAGAGCAGACGGGGGTTGGTGGTCACCAACCGTATGTGGTAACCGTCCTCGCGCCAGGTTGAGCAGGTCCACCGGAAGGCGTCGAGATTGCCCCTGAAAAGGGGGATCTCCTCCAGCGAGAGGGCGGCCACCGTCTGCTGCACCGCGGAGGTCAGCCGAAGGCGGGGGTGTACCGCCAGGCGAAGGGCCGTTTCCTGCCAGGGAGGGAGGGGCTGCTCCCCCATCGAGAGGGCTATGTCGTTCCACATCCCCGCGTAGGTCTCCGCTGCCAGCTCGATCCGCGAGGGCTCGACGTACAGGAGCATCGTCTCGGCCGGGAGGAGCTCGTGAAGGTGTCTGTCCTTGGACTGATTCAGGGAGTGGATGTCCATGGAGGGAAGGACGCCCACGCTCTGCTGCGTTCGAGGGGCGAAGCTCCGTATGCTCTCCACCACATCGTCGAAGAATTCGATGCGCAGCGGATAGGCATAGGCCGGGTCGAAAAGGTCCAGGATGTAGCCTCGGAAGACGAACTGCCCGGGGGACCAGACCACGTCCGACCGGACATATCCGGCATGCACAAGCCAGTCGAGCAGCCCGTTGCGGTTGTACTCCCCCGCCACCTCGATGCGGAGGTCCTTCGTCCCGCTGGCAAGAGGGGCGAGAAGGGCGCCGCCCGTGCTGACGAGGACACCGCCGGCATCCGCCCATTGGGCGATCGTTTCACCGCGTTGCAACGCGAGCGCCCTGTTTCCGACACCCTGAGGTGTCAGCGGAATTTCGAGGAGACGGTAGAGACTCTCCTCGGGGAAAAGCGTCTCCCAGTCGCTGCAGAATGTTGTGGCGCGCTTCCGGTCAGGGCACAAAACGACCGTCGGTGCCGTGGGAGCGCGGCAGGCCCAGCACTCCGCCCCTCCGGACAGGGGCAGATGAACCGCCGCACCGCTGTTCCAGAGCGCCGCGTCGATGGCCCAGACCCTGCTGTTTTTTTTCGACTCGTTCCGTTCAGTCATGCACGTTTGCTCCCAAAAAAGAAGAGGCGACGGAGCATCCGCCACCTCTTCTCCAGCCCGTTATTCCAAACCGTTGATCTCGTTCATGGCACGGTCGATTCCTGAAAGACACCACGTCTCCACCGCTGCTACGGCCTCGTCGAGAAGGGCGGGCAGCCGTTCCCGTTCATCCCGCGAGAAGGCCCCGAGGACCCAGGGCGCCAAGTTGCCGCCCCCCGGTTTGGCTCCGACGCCCACGCGCAAACGCGGGACCTCGAGGGTTTTCGCGGCGCCCAGGACGGAGGCCATCCCGTTGTGCCCCCCTGCGGAACCCTTTTTCCGCATCCTGAGCTTGGCGAAGGGAAGAGCGACATCGTCAAACACGACGAGGACCTGGTCCCATGGGATGTCATAGTACTCCGTCGCCTGGCGGAGGGCCGTGCCGCTGAGGTTCATGTAGGTCAGCGGCTTCAGAAGCAGGAGCTTTTTGCCGTCTCTGAACAGGGTCCAGGCCATGGAGGAGAATTGAAGCCGCGACGCCCCGCAGGAGCAGCGCTCGACCATCTGGTCGAGAACGAGCCATCCGATGTTGTGACGGGAGAAGGCGTACTCCGGCCCCGGGTTGCCCAAGCCGGCTATGAGCTTCACAGGGGACTACTGCTCCTCTTCTTCGTTCTTCGCCTTCCCCTTCGCTACGACCTCGACCTCCTTGACCTCTTCGGCGCCCTCGGCGACGACGGCCTCGGCCTCCTCCTCCACGACGCTCCTCGGGATCGCGACGGTGATGACGATCTCATCGGCGTCGACCAGGATCTCGGCTCCCTCGGGGACGGCGAGGTCCTTCACGTGGAACTGGTGGCCGAGCTCGAAGTCGGAGACGTCCACGGTGACCATCTCCGGGATGCTGCTGGGCAGGACCTCCATCTCTATTTCGCGGAGGATGTGCTCGATAACCCCACCGGCCTTCACCCCGGGGCATTTGTCCCGGCCCACGATGTGCACGGGCACGTTCACGCTGATCTTGTGCCCCTTCACCAGCTGCAGAAAGTCGACGTGCAGAATCTGCCGGGAGATCGGATCCTTCTGGATCTCACGGATGAGGCACATCTCTTTTTTCCCGTTCGGAAGCGTCGCATCCAGCGCCTGCGTCTCCCATCGCGAGTTGGCGAGCTTCGTCATCTCGACCGTGTTCGCCGTGCAGGGGATAGACTGGACGTATTCAGGGCCGTAGAAGACGCAAGGGATCCCCTCCGAGCGGAGCTTCTTGCATTTTTCCTTGCCTCGTTCCTCTCTGGCTTTCAGAACGATACTTACCAAATTCGCCATAACCGACACACCCTCCCTGATGACTTCACAATACTGTAGCGATTCAATCAAAAAGACTGCTTACCGAGCGGTCGCTGTGCACCCTCAGTATGGCCTCCGCAAAAAGTGGTGCGATGGACAACTGAATAATTTTATCCGATTTTCCGCTGAGAGGCAATGGGATGGTGTCCGTGAGCACCACTTCGTCGATACCGGACCGCTCGAGGCGGTCGAAAGCAGGTCCTGAAAGAACGCCGTGGGTACAGCAGGCGAACACCTTCTCGGCGCCGCGCTCCTTGATGAGGGCCGCCGCGTTGCAGATGGTGCCGGCCGTATCGATGATGTCGTCCACCATGACGGCGATGCGTCCCTTGACGTCGCCGATGATGTCCATGACCTCGCAGAGGTTAGCCACCTCGTGGGAGCGGCGCTTGTCGACGATGGCCAGGTCGGCCTTCAGAATACCGGCGAACTTCCTGGCACGGACGACGCCCCCCACATCGGGGGCCACGACCACGAGCCCCTTCGCACTGGCGGGGATCTCCTTGTTCTCGCGGAAGTAGCTGGCAAGAAGGGGCACGCCCGTGAGATGGTCCACGGGGATGTCGAAAAACCCCTGTATCTGCCCCGCGTGGAGGTCCGCCGTAAGCACCCGGTCCGCCCCGGCCTTCGTGAGGAGGTTGGCGACGAGCTTCGCCGAGATGGGGTCCCTGGCCTTGTTCTTTCTGTCCTGCCTGGCGTACCCGAAGTAGGGGATGACCACGTTGATCCTGTAGGCCGACGCCCGTTTCAGCGCATCGATCATGATGAGCAACTCCATGAGGTTGTCGTTCACCGGGTTGCTTGTCGGCTGGACGACAAAGACATCGGACCCGCGCACGCTCTCCTCGATGGACAGCCCGATCTCGCCGTCGGAGAAACGGTAGTGCTTCGCCCTCGAGAGATCGATCCCGAGCTCGCTGCATATCCTGCCTGCGAACTCCGGATGGGCTGTGCCGGAAAAAATCTTCAGTTCGCGAACGGTGCCCTCCATGTCGCTCAGTCTCCCTTCCTCAACCTTTTTCTCTTTGAGGCCCAGCCTTCGATGTTCTTCTGGCGGGCCCTCCCGACAGCCAGAGCGTCCTCGGGTACATCGGACGTGACCACGGAACCGGCGGCGATGAAGCTGTCGTTTCCTACGGTCACCGGAGCGACGAGCATCGTGCCGCTGCCGACGAAACACCGGTCTCCTATGCGCGTCGGATGTTTCCGCTCGCCGTCGTAGTTGCACGTGACCGTCCCGGCGCCGACATTGCTCCCCTCTCCGACGGACGCATCGCCCATGTACGTCAGATGGGGCACCTTGCTCCTCCGCCCGACGACACTTTTCTTTATCTCCACGAACTTGCCCGCCTGTGCCTCTTCCTCAAGGACCGCACCGTCCCGGATGACGATGAAGGGTCCGACCCTCGCGCCCCGGGCAAGGGAACTGCCCGAGAGGACGGAGTGGCTCAGGACCCGGACGTCGTCGGCAAGCTGCATATCCCGCAGGATCGAAAAGGACCCGATCTCGCAGCCCCGTCCGACGGTCGTTGCGCCCCAGAGCTGCACATAGGGGTCGAGGACCGCGCCCTCGCCCAGATGCACCTCGGGGCCGATCCACACCGTCGACGGGTCCAGCATCCGGACGCCCTGCGCGAGGTGCGACCGGACGATATCCTCCCGCAGCAGCGAGACGGCCTCGGCGAGCTGGAGCTGCGTGTTGATCCCTCGGAACTCGTCCTCCCACTCCGTCATCACCGTCGCGACCCTCATGCCGCAGCGGATCATCAGGTCGATGATGTCGGGCAGGTAGTACTCGCCCTGGGCGTTCTCGTTGCTCAGCCTGTCGATGTGCGGCAGCAGGGAGGAGACCCTGAAGATGTAGATGCCGCTGTTCACTTCCCTCAAGGACCGCTGTTCGGGCGTGGCGTCCCTCTCCTCCACGATGGAGGCGACGTTCGAACTGCCGTCGCGGACGACCCGACCGTACCCGAAGGGGTTCCGCGCCGAGAAGGTGATGAAGGAGCAATCCGCCGAGTCGGCCACATGTCGCTCGACGAGCGCGCGAAGGGAGTCGCTCGTCAGAAGCGGGACATCGCCGGGGAGGACGAGGAGATTATCCAGCCCCGTCCACCACTCTCGGGCTATCTGGACGGCGTGTCCCGTCCCAAGCTGCTGGTGCTGCCAGATGGGGACCACGCTCTCCCATGCGGACGAAATGTAGCGTTGGACGAGCTCGCCCTTGTGCCCCACCACGGCGGCCGTCGATGCAAAGATATCCCCGCACCGATCGAGGGTGCGGAGGACGTAGTACAGAATAGGTTGATCCAGGGCGGGTACGAGGACTTTGGGAAGTTCGCTCTTCATCCTCGTGCCTTTTCCTGCGGCGAGAACGAGCGCCCCTGTTTTCTCCGGTCCGCTCCGCATCTCTGCATCATCACCTTTTATGAAATAGTTGTGGCACGACTACCCGGCACGTGACATCGCCATCGAAAGTGGCTGGGGTGGCTGGACTCGAACCAGCGATCGCGGATCCAAAGTCCGCTGCCTTGCCGCTTGGCTACACCCCAGTTTCGGCGACCACAATATAGTAACAGAGGAAAAGGGGCTGTCAAGAATCACAACGCGCCCCCCGGATATCTTTTTTTCTATTCTACTTCAAAAAATGCGCGAAGTCCTGCCCGTGAAAATATCGCCCAGGCTATAAAACATCGCCTGCCCAAGGGCTTCTCAGGGATATCCCGGCGAGAAGGATTCGGAGGCAGAGGGCGTATCACGCGCTCCGACCGCCCACGTACGGCCTGTCCTCGGATCAAAAAGGCCGCAGAGGTGCGGCGACTTCATCGTGCGTAAAAGGCAGAGAGTACATGCCCGGATGCCTCTAGCAGAGGCTTCCTGTCATTTTCTCCGGCGAGATGGCTATGCCAGATGCGGAGCGATGGCTTCAGACATCTGCCGTCGGTCGTTTTTCTCCATCACTTCGAAAAATACGCTTCTCGACCGTCTTTCAGAAGCGATCGAGCGCTCCGGGTTCGCTCAGACCGCGACGAAGGACCCCGCAAGCTCAACCGACAGGGGGCTGTGTCCGGCGAGGTAGTTCGTCATGGCCTCGACGGCGCGGATGGGCAGGTCCTTGCGGTTGCGGCCGTACTTTTTCGCCACCCCTTGGTCCGTGACGAAGGCGGCGGTGTACGTGGCATCCCGTTGCAGCGCTTCGGAACCGATGAAGATCTGCTGCACTCGATGGCCCGCCGGGTTTTCGATCTTGAGGAAGACTGTCAGCCCCAGGCCCCTTTTCACGTACCCGCCCATCTGGCCGTAGGGGTCGTGCGAAAAAGTCCTCTCCAGGTTTTCCTCAAGCATGTCCAGGATCTCCTGGCCCGTCAGCTCCACCGTCGAAAGAGGAGGGTTCATCGGGATCATGTTGTAGAGGTCGTTGACGCGGATGGGCCCCTGAACGACGGGCGCCCCGTACCGCCAGCCGTTCGAGAAGGCGAGCTGCGTCCCGCAGGCCTCCCGTATGGACGCCAGGAGGAAGTTGTCCATGGTCGTCTCGAGCATTCTGTTCCTGTTCAGCGCGGTCCTCGTCTCGCCGACCACGACGTTCAGCTCGTCCTCATAGGGCGCAACGACGCTGTCGATGAGCGCCGCCATGTCGCCGTCCCGTCCCGTTTCGCCGGTGACCTCGATGAGGCGGTGGAGAACATGGGTGATCTTCCCGCCCCGAAGCTCCAGATCGAGGCGGCCGATGAAAGAGCCGTGACACCCGGACTGCATCACGACTGTTCCTCCCTGGACGACCGGGGCGTGAAGCCTGTTGTGGGTGTGCCCGCTCAGGCAGACGTCGATCCCCGGAACCTTGGAGAGCAGCTTCATCTCCTGAGGAAAACCGAGGTGCGAGATCAGGATGATCATGTCGGCCCGTTCCTTTTCCCTGAGCGTCGCAACGATGGTGGGCAGCTCCTCCTCGCCCATGGTGAACCGAATTCCCTCGCTGAAATGAGGGGGCATCGTCTTGTCCACGATGTTGGAGGCCAGTCCGATTACGCCGATCCGGAGGGGTCCGACGGTCTTTATCGCGTAGGGCGGAAGGAACGGAGCGCCGGTGTCCTTGGAAAAGACGTTGGCCGCCAGAACCGGGAAGCGCATCTGCGAAGCGAGCTCCAGGAGCCGTTTCGGTCCGTAGGCGAACTCCCAGTGCACCGTCATGGCGTCCAGCTCCAAGGCGTTCAGCACTGGCACCATGGCGCCACCCTTCGTCTGGATCGCCGGATACGTCCCGTGCATCGTATCTCCGCAGTCGAAGAAAAGAACGGAGCGATCCTTCTCCGCCCGGATGCTCTTCACCAGCGCAGCCACCTCGGCATACCCTCCGGCGGGGCGATAGACCGCCTGCCCTCCCTCCCAAAAGAGCTCCTGATGGGGCCTGAAGTAGGCGTGGCTGTCGTTCATCTGAAGGATCGTCAGTTTGACAGGGGTGTTGTTCATGATCGCAACCTCCTTTTACACCACCAGCAGTCGATAGAGGAAGACCGATACGACGAGCAGCATGATCGTCAGAAAGATCATGACCGGCAGCGCATAGCGGTCCGTCTCCCGGCCGCGGAGCCGTCGACAGGCGTGGTAATAGCTTCCCAACGCGTAGAGGAAGAGAAGCATTCCCAAAAGGATCATCATC
>ENA-UOOM01001313-UOOM01001313.1-fermentation-metagenome-genome-assembly--contig:-NODE-1313-length-24340-cov-3.686267_pt1 | contig 24340 bp, 24 predicted proteins | sample MGYA00245781_ERZ724031 | MGnify/ENA primary metagenome ERZ724031 (study PRJEB28704, sample SAMN03018317) | fermentation metagenome | biome: anthropogenic terrestrial biome; feature: soil; material... | reverse complement strand
AAAACATAAATATTCTTGTTTTTTATTAATGTTTTGCATCAGTAAGTTACTAAATTTGATTTTACTACACTATCTAAAAACATTGCATTTCATGCATAAATACCTCCATACCTGTTATCATAATCATAAGACCGCCACTTCTTTAAGTGAACTGTATATATAAATTGAAAAAGAATTTTGCACAAACTGCCAATATATATTACTCAGTTTCTTTTTCAATTTATATCGCACACGTTGCCATTTGTTTTCGCATAGCCAAAACAAATGGCACGTGCAGTAGAATCAAAATTTATTCAACAGTGTTAGTTCGTATAGAGAAATCAATATTAACAATAGGCATTGACAGAATGTAATCGGTATCTTATACTGTAATTATGCAACATATTAATCAGGGTGGTGCTTATGAATGCCAGAATAAAGGATGTGGCTAAAAAATCCGGCGTATCTGTCGCAACTGTTTCAAGAGTGCTCAATGGCGGTGAAAACGTCAGTGACAAACTAAAGAAGACAGTATTGAAAGCTATTGAGGAGTTAAATTACTCTCCAAGCCATATAGCCAGAAGTCTCGTTACAAAAAAGACCAATATTATTGGAGTTATAGTGCCTGATCTGACTTCGAGTTTTTTTTCTACGATCCTGAGCAGCATTGAAGAAAATGCAAGCGCAAACAATTATAATATAATGGTGTGTAACATTGCGGAGGATCTTGACAAAGAACTGAAATACCTGAACCTGTTTAAGCAGATAAGGGTTGATGCAATGATAGTTATGCATGAAAAAACTGATGACAGGATAAAACAGCTTATAAGCGGGCTTCAAATGCCTGTCGTTTTTTGCAGCTGCAGAGCAGAAGGAATGGATGTTCTGTCAATTATTATTAATGATTATGCTGCAACCTATGATGCAACTAAATATTTAATAGATTTGGGACATAGAAATATTGCTTATCTGGGTGGCGATCTACGAGATATAACAAGCGGAGAAAACAGGTATGAGGGTTACAAAAAAGCTATGCTTGACAATGGTCTTTTATTAAATGAGCAGTATATCCAATTTGGCGACTATAAGATTCAAAGCGGATATACTTTAATGGAAGGTGTTTTAAGATGTAATCCTAAACCTACGGCGATTTTGGCAGCCAGTGACGACATGGCTGTAGGTGCTCTCGGGTGCATTATTGATAAAGGATACAAAGTTCCAGATGATTTTTCTGTTATGGGTTTTGACGGAAGCAGTATGACCGAAATAGTCAGACCAAGGCTGACATCCATGCATCAGCCGATAAAGGAAATGGGAGCAATGGCCATTAAAATATTAATGGAGCATTTAGAAGAAAACTCCGATTTTTTAGATCAGATTGTATTAAAGCATAAAATTGTTGAACGTGAAAGCTGTAAAAGACTATAATTTTTTTTAAATCGAAATGTAAGCGGTACCAGAACATAAAAAATAAGGCTTGCAGTGCGTTCCTGCACTGGGGTTATCCTTCAGGGAGAGCGTTCCGGTTGGATAGGGTTATCCTTCTTGGGGGAGCGTTCCAGTGGGTACGCTCCTTTGGTACGATCCTGCGGTACGCACCTGCATTGGCGCACAATTTGCGCAAGTGCTCATTGAAATGAGGTGAAAGAGGAATGAAACTTACGGTTTTGGGAGGGGGCGGCGTAAGATCGCCTTTCCTTGCGGGAGCAATAGTACATAAAGCTAATGATTTGGATATCAGTGAAATAGTATTCATGGATAATGACAAAAAGAAGCTTTTAATATATGGCGGGCTAGCAAGAGAAATAGCATTAAGAATCAATGATAAAATAAAATTTACACTTACAGTGGATCCGGTAGAAGCTTTAAAAGATGCCGATTTTGTGATAACCACATTAAGAGTTGGTCAGGATTATGGCAGAGTGCTGGATGAAAAAATTGCACTAAAATACGGAACACTCGGACAGGAGACTACAGGAGCAGGCGGGTTCGCAATGGCTATGCGTTCCATACCTGTATTAAAGAGCTATTGCAATATTGCTCTGAAATACGCGAAGCCGGGGGTTTTAATTTTTAATTTTACAAACCCGTCCGGTCTTGTTACTCAAGCCCTAAGAGATGAAGGGTTTACCAATGTATATGGTATCTGTGACAACCCAAGCGAGTTTAAAAAGGAAATTGCGGATATGATAAACGCAGAACATGCGGAGCTTTCAATGGAGTGTTTCGGTCTTAATCACTTATCTTGGTTTAGAAGCATTAAACATAACGGAGTGGAGATTATTCATGAATTAATTGATTCGAAGGACTTATATGAAAAAACAGAAATGAAGTATTTTGGCAAGGAACTGGTTAAGTCGCTGGGAATGCTGCCAAACGGGTATTTATACTATTATTATTTCAAAGAAGAAGCGGTAAACAATATTAATAAAACCGGTAAGACAAGAGGAGAAAGTATTCTTGATATAAATAGTGATATGACTAATAAATTGTCTGTTCTGAGTGTTGAAAAAGATTTTAAAGAAGTAATGGAGGTTTATCTTAAGTCCTATAACGCAAGGGAAAACAGCTATATGGCAATTGAGTCGGGGACTGCCAGGGAAAAACCACGAAAAGAGCTTAAGGATATGTTGTTAAAGGATAGGTTCGACGGTGGTTATGCAGGAGTGGCTCTTGATTTTATAGAAAGCTACCATAGCGGAAAAGAAAGCGAAATTGTGCTTTCATTTCCTAATTCAGGCTCCATTGACGGTTTGGCCTATGATGACATTGTTGAAATTACTTGTAATGTGAGAAATGGAGCAGTAGAGCCGATAAAAATAGGTGAAGTGCCGAAAGCACAGTATAATCTTATTAAGCAAGTCAAATCCTACGAAAGGCTTTCAGTTGAAGCAATTAATAAAAAAAGCATGGATTTGGCAATGGAGGCACTTATGATGCACCCTTTGGTTAATAACAATAATTTTACATATGAGATTGTAAAAGAATATATTGAAGCGCACAGGGCGTTTATCGGCAACTGGAAGTGATTTTGCGATTAAAATAACGGAGGATAGCCTTATGTATGATGTTATGTGTATCGGACAAACATTCTGCGATTTAATTTTTTCTGATCTCGAAGTTTTTCCTGAGTTAAAAAAAGAGATGCGAAGCAAAAATTTTTATATTAAACCCGGCGGTGCTGTAAACACACCTACCGCATTATCAAAACTTGGCGTTGAAGCTCTGTTTTGCACAACTGTTGGTAATGATATCTTAGGGGAAATAATATATGACAATATATCCGAATCAGGGATCGATTTATCAGCCGTTATTAGGGATGATGCATATAGAACTTCTGTTTCGGCAGTTCTATCAATGGGTGAGGAAAGAGGTTTTGCTACATATTTCGCACCATTTGATTATAAGCGTATAGTGAAAGAGATAGAAAAATATGCACAGTGCTGTACGCATATCCATGCTTATCTGGAGGATTGCCTTCATATTCCTATTGTGGATATTGCCAAAAAATATAATAAAACTCTTTCAATAGACACCGGCTGGGACGAAGCTATAAAATTTGATCATATAAAGCACATTATTGCGGGAAGCACGATTTTTATGATGAATGAAATCGAAGCAATGAGCATTACAGAAGCAAATACAATAGAAGAGGCTATTGAAATGGTTTCTAAGTATGCAGAAATTGCGGTTATCAAGCTGGGAAAATATGGATGCCTTGTAAAGAGAGGTTCAGAAGTTATAAAAGTTCCTTCAATCAGCAGTATTCATGCTGTTGATTCAACTGGAGCAGGTGATTTGTTTGGTGCGGGTTTTATTTACGGACATATAAAAAAATGGAATCTTGAACGTTGTGCAAAATTCGCTACTGCGTCCGGAAACCTAGCGGTAACATTTTATGGCGGCATGGATGAAAGCTATACTCTTGATAAGGTTGAGAGTTTTTATAACATGGTTATCACCCAGAAAGTCACAAAGTGACTTTCTGATGAAATTTAAGACTTCTTAAATTTCATCAGCCTTCTTCCGAAGGCTGGGTAACCATATTGTGATTGCACCAGATTGCAGCGAGCTGCAACTTCCTGCAGTTAAACCTGCAGGAAAAAGTCGTTTAACGACTTTCCGGGGAGCAATCATAACATGATATGACAGTTGATTCTGCTATAACGGGGCAAATTATGCGATGTTCTTTAACAATTTGAAATGACGGAAGAAAAGGGCGGGGGCTCATCTTAGCCTCGTCATATTAAAAAATAATATTTAGGTGGCGCACTATACAATGAATACTATATTTTTTGCTGAGGGCATATTAACTCCCCTGTCTTCAAAGGCTCAGATTTCATATTCTTTTAATATTGACAAGGATTGTTCATGTCTTTATATTGACTTTACATACAGACCCAAATTTCTAAAAAGCCTTGAAAAATCCAAGGAATTAATAATAAATTGTCTTAATAAATTTGAAGATGAAAATGCAGAGCAAAAAGTTCAGGATTGGAAAAAATATAGACCCATATGTAATTTATTAACGGTTACAATAGATGACAGCATGGGTTTTAGAGGGTGTGCACATAGGCATACACCCAACCAACGTTTATTTATTTGCAGTGATTCTGCATCTCCGGGTTTTATTCCGGGGGACATAGCAAAGGGAATATGGAAAGCAACCATTAGCGTCCATGGTGTTATAACCGAAAAATGCCATTATAGCCTATGCATATGGGAAGGATGTAAAAAAAATGATAAAATGGATTCCCGGTGAGCTCCACACACATACTGACAACAGCGATGGAACTATGGATCTTAAAGCGTTGGCATTAAAGTCTTTGAAATTTGGACTAAGATATATTGCGTTAACAGACCATAATACTGTTTCAGGCCATATAAAAATACCGGAAGTCATGAACAGCACCGGTCTTCAGATACTCTACGGAATGGAGTTAACCACATTTTACGGGCACATAGTAGCCCTGGGTGTTCATAAATTTATTGAGTGGCGAGATATATCTATATTCAATATTAAAAAGGCTCTTGGTAGAATTCATAGAGCAGGGGGTCTTGCAGGTATGGCTCATCCATATAGGATAGGTGACCCTGTATGTACAGGCTGCTGCTGGGAATATGAAATAGATGATTGGAGTAATATGGATTATCTTGAGGTTTGGACAGAGGCATTCCCACCCATTATTCCGGGGAACAAAAAAGCCTTTGATTTTTGGACACAGCTATTAAACAGGGGATACAGGATTACTGCTGTCAGCGGAAGAGACTGGCATGGTAATGAGGACGAGAATAGACCAATTGCCGTTACATATCTGGGGCTGGACAATTATGAGGGAGATATTTCTGAAAAGGATTTTCTTGCTGCTGTTAAGGCTGGTCGTACGTGTGTTACCTTAGGTCCTTTTGTGACAATAACATTAAAATTTAATAAATTTAATCACATATATTCCATAGGGGAAACAGTGGCAGCAGAACTAAAGGAAAGAAAAGCCGTGGTAAATCTAAAGTTTAATTTTTCTGAGAGAGAAGGGAAATGGAAGCTTGATTGCAAATCTCTAACAGTAAATATAGTATCGAACAAAGGCATAATCGGAAGCACGGTAGCTTATCCCAATACAACTGACACAGATTTATCAATTAAAATAGATGGGTTAAGATGGATTCGGGCGGAGATGTATGGAAAAATTGCCGGCATAGATACAATGATTGCTTTTACAAATCCCATATATTTTGAGTAGCCGGCATATATATATGTTGACTAGAAATTTAGTCTTTGAGGTGAGGGGATTTCTCTATAACCGATAAATACCCTTTTAAAACAGAGAGCAATAAAGGGAGGATGTGAATTTAAATGTTCAGGTATCCATTGATTACAGCTCATAGCGGATGTGAAAACACATGTCCCGATACTTTAGACTCTATAATGTTTGGCATACATTCGGAGGCTGATATAATTGAAGCAGATGTACGATCAACAGAAGACGAAGTGGTTATCCTTTCGCATAATGATTATATTGAGGTTCCATGCCATGGTAAATTTTATTTTAGTGATCATAAATATGAAGAGATTAAAGCCAGATACCCTCAAATAGTTAGGCTTGAAGATATCTTTGAAATGATACGCAGTAATAACAAGATGCTTAATCTGGACTTAAAGGACGATGCTGTAACTGTTCCTGCTTTAGAGATCGTAAAAGTTAGGAATATGCTTGATTATGTTATTTTCACAGGGTGCGAATGTGAAAAAGCTTCGTATATTACACAAAGGTATAAGGGAACAAGGGTACTTTTAAATTCACAGGATGATATGATAAAGCATAGTGATGTAAATTATAAGGACTTTATTCATAAGACATATAAGGATGCTGTCGGTTCAGCATGTTGTGGTATTAATATCTCATTTGACGCATGTTTTGCTGATTTCATCGATTTTATGACAGTTCGGTTTATGCCGGTTAGTGTATATACCATTGATGACGCGGAAACAATGAAAAAATACATTAATATGGGTGCATATTCTATCACAACAAACTGTATTCGGATGTTATCGAGAATAGTAAGGAGCTAAGATGTCCTTCATACAGCGGAACACACCACAAGCTCCAACCCGTTAACGAAGGAGCGTACCCACCGGAACGCACCACAAGCCTCGACCCGTTAACAAGGAACCCCATTATAGAAATGGGATATTATAAATATGATAAAGCACAATGTTTAGCTGAAACCGATACCATGTTGCTGAAGAGGAGGTGATTTTAACAGATATCCGGACATCAGGAAGACTTTTTTATGTTTTAAAGTAAGGCAGATGAATAATATATGGGGGTATTATAGATGTTTAAAAGAAGTAAAGCAAAGCTTGTTTTAGCTGTTTTATCTATTTTTATACTTTCATCAGCGGGTCTGCTAAATGTAAATGCGGCATATACAAACTCCGATTGGATGGGTTGGATTAGTGGAAGTAAGAGCCTTACACAGCTTTCAATCCCAGGAACACATGACTCCGGTGCGCTTTATGAGCCGATTCCAGGCATAGCTAAATGCCAGAATCTTACCATAACACAGCAGTTGAATGCGGGTGTACGTTACCTTGACATAAGATGCCGCCACATAAACAACGAATTTGCTATACATCATGGTCCTATATTCCAAAATATGTATTTTGACGATGTTTTGTCAGCTTGCATAGGTTTTTTAAATCAAAATCCTACAGAGTGTATTATAATGGCGATCAAACCTGAGCACACTGAATCTGGCAACACACGTACATTTGAGGAAACCTTTAATGCTTATATGAGCCAAAATCCGGACAAATGGTATACTTCATCAAATATTCCGATTTTGGGTCTGGCGAGGGGGAAGATTGTGCTCGTAAGGCGTTTCCCCGCAGCTACGCTACCAAAAGGGATTGATGCTACTGGTTGGGCTGACAATACAACCTTTGTAATTAATTGCGGCTTAAATAACATCAAAATTCAGGACCAATATGTTGTTCCTGACAATGCTCAAAAGTGGGCTTTGGTTCAGAATATGTACAATGAGGCAAAAAGCCAGAACCCAACCTGGCTATATATTAATTTCACCAGTGGCTATAAAAAGCTGTTTGGTTTAATACCAAGTATCACAACTGTATCAAATTATATGAACCCGAAAATCGAAGCTTGGTTTACATCAAATACTGAAGGCAGGTTTGGTATAACTGTTATGGATTTTGCGAATCAAAACAGGTGTTCACTTATAATCAAGACTAACTTTGCCGACAAATAAAATAATCCAATGACTTGGCTACACATGCATCACCAGCATTATACGGCTGATTAAGTACACCAATGTGTCACATCAAATTGTAAAGACATAAAGCTTTTTGTATGAGATCGTTTAATAAATACCTGATTTATTTGTGGAAGTAAAAGAATACAGGATTTATTGTTTAGCGATAAGATAATTTGTATCGGTTTCAGCACACAATATTAAAATAACGGAAGAAATTGCCGTATAACTCATGCAGAGTTACAAAACCGTGAGATGCAGCCACAGCGCGTAAAATTACTGTTAGGCAAAATGTTGCATAATTTCTGCAACAGAATAAATTAAACTGTATTTTGAATTTTTATTTAATATTATTGACAAAATGTAATCGGTATCATATACTATTATCAAGCTCGTATTTTCAAGCAGTATTTTATTTCTTACTGAGCAACTCCATAATGATGATACATGAAAACAAGGCTCGAAAGGAGTACATATGATTCCAAAAACAAGGAACTCACAGGCGGTTTGGTATTTGTTCCTGTTACCGTCTCTGCTGGGAATAATATTGTTTATGTTATATCCGGTTTTTGAATCTTTTCGTCTAAGTTTTTTTTCATCCAATGGCACTATTGAGAAGTATGTAGGTTTAAGCAATTATAAATTCATTCTTTCGCTGGATGTGTTTTGGAAAGCTGTTTTTAACACTTTCTACATTGCTTTTTTCCAATTGCTTATCACAATCCCCATAGGATTTGTTATAGCATGCGCAATTAATAATATAAAATGGGGAAAAAATTTATTCAAGGTTCTTTTCTATATTCCTAATGTTACTTCTGTTGTAGCAGCAGCAATGGTATTTATGTTTGTACTTCATCCACAGGGACTTTTAAATAACTTTTTTGGTATTTTTGGTATGTCTGTTGCTTGGTTATCTAAACCTAACAGTGCAAGGTGGGCAGCAATAATATTCGGTTCATGGCAGTCTATTGGTTTTATCATAATAATTGCTCTTGCTAATTTGCAGGCAATTCCTGTTGATTATTATGAAGCAGCCACTATTGACGGTTCATCGAAATTGCAATCCTTCAGGCACATAACCATTCCGTTAATGAAAGGAACATTTTCATTTTTTATAGTAATGGGATGGATTAACGGGCTGCAGCGCTTCACTGATGTTTACATCCTTGGTGGTTTACAGGGAAGCCCAGCACGCTCATTGCATACCCTTGTAGGATTTATATTCGAAAGGGGATTTGGCGGGTACGAGTTTGGTATCGCTTCAGCTGCTTCATACATATTGTTATTCTTAATACTATTTTTCACATATTTGAATGTCAGAACAACAGAAATGAAAATATAGAAAGGTTGTACGGCAATGAGAGATGCGAAAAGGGGAAAAAAGAAAATAGTGCCTTTTGACATACTTGCTTTTTTTATTCTGCTTATTTTGGGGATAATTATGATAATTCCGTTTGTATGGATGACTGTGGTGTCGTTTGAAAGATATGCAAATATTCAGCCACCATTTCCGCCAAGCTTCAAGATTAGGAACCCCTCTCTGTTCAATTTTAAGCTTGCTTTTGAAAATGGGTATATACTAAAAGCCTATTTCAATTCGCTTATTGTTTCCGCTTCCTCGGTTGTAGTTTGCCTGATTTCATCAACTCTGGCGGGTTATGCATTTTCTAAAGGCAGGTTTAAAGGTAAGAAACTGTTATTTTACCTTATTCTTGCGACCTTAATGATTCCACTGGAAACAAGGCTGATACCGATGTGCATGATGTTCAACAAAATTAATATGGTAAATTCATTTCTTCCTTTAATTCTGCCGTATATGATTGAGGGATTTCAAATAATGTTGTCCAAGCAGTTTTTTGATCACCTTCCTGACAGCCTCAGGGAGGCGGCTTACATAGATGGATCTGGAGAATTCAGAACTTTTTTCAATATCTTTTTACCTCTTACCGGACCAATAACAGCGACCATGTGCATTCTTACATTTATGGCAAGCTGGAACTCATTCCTATGGCCATTGGTTATGCTAACCGGAGCAAAATCAAGGACAGTACCCATACTTATGGCGTACTACTCGTTTACCGGTGAAGGAGGCACCCGGTGGGCTGGTCTTACAATGAGTGTGGCTTTTCTTGGTGTTATACCTGTCATCATAGTATTTCTTTTTCTTCAAAAATACATTATTCGGAGTATTGCACTCAGCGGCTTGAAAGGGGAGTGATGTAAGGTTTTAGCGGTATATAGGGACGCCTAAGCGTTTCACTTTTTGAGAGGAGAGTGATGTGTACAAAGAATACGCTGCAGAGCACCATCATTAATGAAGGTGACACAGGGCTGAATTTTCTGCGGTTGGTGGATCATTCTGCCTATGAAATGATATGTTAGCATCACAAAAAAACACGTATCTCTGTTTTTTTGTGGCAGCAAGTACTGGCAACGACATTAACATCTACGGTTTTACTTAAAAAACAAGAAAAATCCATATTTATATTAAGGGAGGACTGTATATGAAATATGTTAAATTTAAGCGATGCCTTGCATTTGTGATAACTATGGTTATGTTATCATTGTTAGTAACAGGATGTAAAGATAACACTAAAAATGCAGGAAATGATTTGTTGTCAGATCAGCAGACAACAAAAAGCACACAATCAACTCAGAATGAAGAGCAGGTTAACAAACAAACTGATAAAGCTACACTAAAGGTTCAGCTTATCGGTGATTTTATGATAGAAGATACAACAGATAAAATATCAGGCAAAACAAACCTTGGTGTCCATGTATTGAAAAAAGAGTTTGAAGGGAATAATCCGGGAATTAATGTAGAGTTTATTCCTATGAGCTGGGATGACTATACACAAAAAACTCAGGCTATGATTATGGCAAATGAATGCGACGTTTACCAGGTACCCGCAATTGCGAACATTGCGTCACAAGGCATGCTAGAACCATTGAAACCTTATATTGAAAAGGACAAATTTGATACAAGTGTTTATTTTGACGGACAAATAGAAGGCTGGATGGCAATGGGACCAGAAGATACCGAACTACAAATATATGGACTGCCTTTTATTGGTGATACACGCTTCATAGAGTATGATAAGAAGATATTTGATGAATGGAAGGTTCCATATCTGTCCGAATCTCCTACTCCTGAAGAAATATTTGAAGCAGCAAAAAAAATGACAGGTAAAAACCCTGTCACAGGCAAAGAGAACTATGGTATATATTATAAGGGAGGAGATGTTGCCGACACTGTTATGAATTTGTGTGAGGCTTTTGGCGGCACATGGGGCTCAGGAGTAAGGTGGAAAGAACTTCAATATAATTTTGATTCACCTGAGATGATAAAAGCTTTGAAATTTATGATTGAGCTTAATAAATACGCTCCTCCCGGATCTATATCAGGACAGGGAGGCGAGCTTTGGGGTACTCCTGATAATAATATAGCAATAAATCTTAGAAGTACCCCGGGTAATGCTCAGACCATAGCAAGCCTTGGTTTAACCGACCGTTATGCAGCCAGTTACCTTTTTGTTAATCCTGAAACCGGAACAGGCGGCATGTTTGCCGGAAGCCCTTTCGGTATAGGGAGAAGCAGCAGCAACAAAGAAGAAGCATGGGAATTCTTAAAATTCAGCGCCTCGGAGTTTTTCCAGAAATATATGTGGGAAAACCAAAGATCACAATCATTACCGGTAATTAAATCATCCTTGAACTGGGAAAGCGTTAAAGAAGAACCTGAATTGAATGTCATTTTGAATTCTCTTGGAAAGTTGTGGACACCAAGATATATTTATAGAGCTGCGCAACCAAGATATATTTTCTCAGCGGCAGTAGAAGAAGCAATATTAGGGAAATCAATGCCTGAAGCAATATTAAAGAAGGCACAGCAGGAAGCTGAAAATTGGTCAAGTCAGCAAACCTGGTAGTGTAAGAAATCGGAAACTTAAATTCAGATTGTGTGCTGAGAATTTCACAAATATCAATATATCAAATAGTGAACAAGTTCAACTCAAGCTGAACATCAAGCGTTTTTATGTAGTAAAATACGCAATGGGCTTCGGTGGGAGACTTTACTCCCACCGAAGAAAGAACAAGGTCCCCCACAAAGTGGAGATGGTTTTATAACCTGTTTTTCAATTCAATTAACGCAATTCAAGAGTAAGAATGAAATCCAAAACATGATCTGGACTTTATCACTCTTTTACGCTAATATTAATTATGTAGTTCCATAAGGGAACCAAGGAGATTCTTCTGCAATCATAATATTAATTGGTGGAGGCTTTCATGAAAAAAACAGCATTAAGCGGTATGCGCCCAACAGGTGTTCTTCATCTGGGAAATTACTTTGGAGCGCTGGAAAACTGGATTAGATTACAGGATGAATATGACTGCTATTATTTTGTAGCTGACTGGCATGCATTAACAACGGGATATGAAAATACCGAAGATTATAAATCAAATATTACTGAAATGATCGTAGACTGGATTAGTACGGGGCTTGATCCAAAGCGTTGCGTGTTTTTCCTTCAAAGCTCAATAAAGGAGCATGCGGAATTAGATTTATTGTTATCTATGATTACTCCGTTGTCCTGGCTGACCAGAAATCCAACATATAAGGATCAGTTGGCACAGATAAAAGAGAAAAACATTACAACCCATGGTTTTCTTGGGTACCCATGCCTTCAGGCTGCAGACATTCTCATGTATAAGGCTGATTTCGTCCCGGTAGGGGAGGATCAGGTGCCTCACCTTGAGCTCTCAAGGGAAATTGCCAGAAGGTTTAATTTTCTTTATAAAGAAGTGTTTCCAGAACCCCAACAGCTTCTTACAAAGGCAAAGGTTTTACCGGGTCTTGATGGCAGGAAAATGAGCAAAAGCTACCAAAACACAATTGCTTTTGCTGATACTCCAAAAGAAGTAACAGAAAAGGTTATGGGTATGGTCACAGATCCGGCTCGCATTAAAAAAACAGATCCGGGTCATCCCGATATATGCACGGTGTATGTTTTCCATAAAATATTCAACGAAGAAGAGGTTCCAAAGGTTGAAGCTCAATGCAAAGCCGGTGAAATTGGTTGTGTGCAATGTAAGCGGAAACTTGCAGCAAAGATGGAAGCATTCCACACACCTATTTATGAAAAAAGACAGGAAGTTTTAAAGCACGAGGATGATATTAAGGATGTTATTCGCGAAGGAAACGCAGTAGCACGCGTCATTGCTGAAAAGACTATGACTGATGTACGTGAAGCCATGAAAATAGACTGGATTTAAAATAATTTAGGAGATACTAATGAAAAGTGCTTTGCATGATGCCTGCACAATAAAATTAGAGAATTTCGAAGGACCTTTTGATCTTTTATTTTTCTTGATTGAGAAAAACAAGATTGATATATATGATATTCCCATTTTAGAGATCACGGATCAATACATGGATTACCTTTTTGCTATGCAGGAATTGGATCTTGAGATAGCCAGCGAATTTTTGGTAATGGCAGCTACTCTTTTGCACATCAAATCCAAGCTTCTTTTACCATCACGACGGGATGAAGAAACAGAGGAAATTGATCCGCGTGAGCAACTTATTTTAAAACTTGTTGAATATAAAAAAGCTAAAGAGTTTGCAGCAGTTCTAAATGAGCGTCAAGGGGATTGGAGCCGCATTTTTTATAAACTGCCCGAAGCTCTTCCTGAAGCTGCATATGAGGTTGTGCTTGAAGTTTCACAGATTTTACTGATGGAATGTTACCAAAAAACTATGCAAAACTACAATGACCGCCAGGATGATGTTTCACGAAAAATGAACCGGATACTGCAGCACGAGAAGGTTTCTCTAAAGCTGAAGATAAAAGAATTGTTAGGCTGGTTGAAGCAGAATGTGAGACTATGCTTTTCAAAAATATACAATCTTAAGGAGATGTCACGGTTAGAGGTTGCCACAGGTTTTCTTGCAGTTTTGGAAATAGCTAAATCCGGTAAAGCCACTATTCGCCAGGAAAATCTTTTCGGAGAAATATATATGCAGGTTAAAAAAGAAAAGAAGCAAATGGAGGCCGGCTGATAATGAATGATTTGCGTGAAATTGAAAACATTCTGGAAGCCGTGTTGTTTGCTGCCGGAGACTCTGTTCCACTCGATAAGCTTTCTGAGATTATAAGCCAGGACAAAAAAACAACAGAGAGCATTCTGTCCAACATGGAAATGAAGTATAAGGGTTCACCGAGGGGTATTATGTTACGCCAATTGGATGCAAGCTATCAACTATGCACAAAGCCTCAGTATGAGGAATACATAATTCAGCTTGGAACAGCACGAAAAAAACAGGGGCTATCCCAAGCCGCATATGAGACGCTTGCAATTATTGCGTATCACCAGCCTGTAACACGGGCACTGGTTGAGCAGATCCGTGGTGTTAATTCAGATAATGTTATTGTAAATCTGGTCGAAAAAAATCTTATTCAGGAGACAGGGCGACAGGATAGTCCGGGAAAACCAAAGCTTTATGGAACCACCGAGGAATTTCTCAGAGTTTTTGGATTCAGCTCCCTAAGAGATTTACCGCAGGTTGATATGAATGAGATACAAACCACTATTGAGGACATTCCAATTGATTAAAAGCTTACTAACTAAACTTCCCCACCTCAGCCTACGAGTAGTATTTTGAGCGCCGGTACCGACATGCAGATGTGAGATGTCACACCGCTACCGGCAGCCTGATGTGTAGGCAAGTTCCAAAACACTGTGAAAAAGTTGAGTTGCTAACTCAACTTACCCACCTTAGGTTACAATCAAGCTGTTTCATTTGGTTAAACTCGCCCTGGAGTAGAATTTGACCGATACGTGTTTTGTAGCTCAGAGGTCTAATAATCAGCTCTAAAGCAGAGTTCTCAAGAATATTTTAATATAATTGATATTTAATAGAATAATATGGATCAAACCGGATAAAATAGCGGTGAGGTGAAAAAAATGAACCTTTCCATTTTTTTGTATCTTTTTTATTTGCTTCTGATTATCATTTTTTTATTTTCTATATCCAGTGTAAGATTATTAATTACGTTGAATATAAAGGATAATATACTTGCATATGAGATTTCGTGTAGTCTATTGAGTTATATTAAAATATTTGAGATTAAAAGCGGAGTTAAAAAAAAAAGAACAGGACTTTGGAAGAAATATAGGAATGAAAAAAAATCTGAAGGCGGTAAACTTGGTCGAATATTAAAAAAGGCTTTAAAAGAGAGAAAAACGAGGATGATTCATGTTGAAAAGTTGCTGCTGGAAGGAACCTATTCTATTGGTGATGCGGCTGCTAATGCAATATTGTTCGGGGTTTTTATGGCATTGTGGCAAATTCTATTAATTTATCTAAACGAACACTTCAAATTGGATCATCAAAACTTTAAGCTAAAGCCTGATTTTCATAACGATCGAAATGATGTAAACCTTCGTGTGGTTTTAAGAACTACCGTGTATAAAATTATATGGCTATTATGCATTTTTTTTATTAGCACGCATATGAAAAACAAAAAAGAATTTAACAATACTGAATATTTTTACACCTAATCGCTAAGGATAATAGCGGATAAAAATTAATGGAGGTGTAAAATATGGGAGCGCATCCTATAGATGAATTAATGAAAACCGCAATGGAAAGCATTCGGGATATGGTAGATGTTAATACAATAGTAGGAGATGCTGTACAGACGGCGGACGATACTGTAATTATTCCGGTTTCAAGGGTTGCTTTCGGTTTTGCGGCAGGGGGTGGAGATTATCAGGGAAATAAAGAAAACAGATCCGGCTCCCAGGAAGATAGCTTTCCATTTGCAGGTGGAAGCGGTGCAGGAGTTACGATTCATCCCGTTGCATTTATGGTTGTCGGGAAAAACAGTACAATAAAGCTTTTACCGGTTGAACATAATACAACAGTAGATCGCATCATGGATTTTGTACCTGGTCTGTTGGATAAAATTACTCTACTGATTCAGAAAAAATCAATCGAAGATCATGGGCAGGAAAGAAAAGAGAAGGGTAGGGAGAAAGAAAAAGAATCGGAAACAAAGCAACAGGAACCCTTTTAGGGTTCCGTTGCTTTGTTTTTACATACATATCTGATTTTTAAATAAATCAGCTTTTGTGCCTAACCCATTGGATGCTTCATTCAAGGGGTTATTAAAGTTTTTTACTTATTGTTGTTTGTGTCATATTGAGGATACTGATTTCCGGTGTAGCTCTGGAAAACCTTCTTTACTATGTTACCACCGATTGTACCAGCTTCTCTTGAAGTAAGGTCACCATTATAGCCCTGCTTCAGGTTAATACCTAACTGGTTGGCAATCTCATATTTCATGTTGTCAAATTGAGTTTTGCTGTTTGTGTTGTTGTTTGCCATCTTTTTTTCACCTCCTCGCTACTTATTATGGCTGTAAAACCTATATATATGAGTAGTAAGTTATGGGGAAACTGGTGCATTTTCTTTTGGAAAATTCAGTTCCTTTTAATTTTAATTTTAAAACCAGGTCGATTTGCATAAACTCATTACACTAAATAAATGTGTATAATTATTTTGGAAAAACACGAAATCACGTTTAAAATATACATAACATGAAAGGGTACAAATTAATAAAGATTTTTTTGTTCAAATACTAAAAAAACATGGGGTGCAAGGGTTTTATACATGAAATGGTGTCGAAAACATTTGAAATGTGACATGATCCGATAAAATATCACTTATTTCAGCCTTTTCTTTATAGCTTTATTGTATTTTCAGTAATATTGTGTTAATATAAGCTCAGGTTATTTTATTCGTTTGCTGAATATGCCCAAATGGCTTAATATATATGTTGAATTTCTAATTCAAAATATAAACACGATTTGATGCACATGCCATTATTTTGGCATAGCCCTGAACAGGAACATGTGAAATTGCTAAGCAATTTCTTCCGTTATTTTAATACATAAGAAAAAAAGAATTATATTTCTTTATGAGGTGATGCGCATGCTAAATAAATTGCTTTTTCCAAAAAATAATCTGGAAAAATCGTTAGATGCATCTTGGCTTCGCAATAATGTCATATCTCAAAATATCGCAAATGTTGATACCCCCGGTTATAAAAGAAAGGAAGTTCAATTCGAGGAGTTTTTGAATTCCGAAATGAAGCATAGCCGGATTTCAAATGGCAAATCACGAATACAAGGATCAGGAGACATAAAAGTTATTGAAGAAAATAAAAACTATAGTTATCGTCTCGATGGGAACAATGTTGACATTGAAAGAGAAATGGCAAAGATGGCTGCGAATTCGCTTAAGTATAACACTCTTATACAGCGCATTAACGGTCAATTCAATAAGCTTCGAACGGTCATCCGAGGGAGGTAGATAGATTATGGGTTTTTTTAGTGCATTGGAAAGCAGCGCATCGGCATTAACTGCTCAAAGGCTCAGAATGGATACGATATCCGAGAATCTGGCAAATGTTAATACTACCCGCACAGAGGGTGGAACTCCATACCGCAGAAAAACAGTAATATTCCAGGAACAAAATAGCAATGCTCCCTTTTCATCTTATTTGTCTAAGGCAAGCAGCAGATATTTTGCCGGTGGTGGTGTTCGCGTGTCACAAATTGTAGAAGATCAAACTCCATTTAAAAGCATATATGATCCGGGACATCCTGATGCTGATGCAAATGGAATGGTACAAATGCCAAATGTTGATGCCGTTACCGAAATGGTCAATATGATTTCAGCAACAAGAGCATATGAGGCTAATGTAACAGCTATTAATGCTACAAAATCGATGGCTTCCAAAGCCCTTGATATTGGAAAATAATTATATAAATATGAGTTCACTACAGAAACTCATAATGCTTCTCGCAGCGCATTATACATAAAGCACACAATTGAGCACTAAAGCACTGCGTATAACTACATCATAATTCTTAAGATTGGAAAAGGAGAGTGCAGTTATGAGTGTATTAGGGCTGTCCTCGATAAGTCAGAGCTTTCCGGTTCAAAGCTCGATTATAGGGAAAAAGACAGAAGAAAAAACCGATTTTAAGGAAATGCTTATGGATGCCATTGCAGACGTGAGCAAATTAGAAAAAGAATCTGATGCTATTACAGAGGATTTTATAGCCGGCAAAACAGACAGCATACATTCGGTGCTTATTGCAGCTGAAAAAGCTTCAATTTCTCTGGAGATGGTTGTTGAGGTTCGAAACAAAGTATTGGATGCTTATAATGAAATAATGAGGATGCAGATTTAAAGGTGTAAATGTGAACTATATCGTACAGGTAATGACATAGTTATCAACATAGATTGCAATGGCTGTGGAAACAAACGGAGTATAGTTCACTAACGTAAGATAAAACCGGTCTGGGGGGATTGAAATGCCGGAAGGGTTAGAAAAGTTGTGGAGTCGATTAAAGGATTATTGGAACGAGCTGGAGAAAGGTCAAAAAACGCAATTATTTGTAGCTGCAGGTGTCCTTGCAGCCGTTGCTGTTGTTACTCTTTTTTTTAGTATGCGAGTAACATATGTACCGCTGCTTGAAAGAGGAAATGATTATGATATTGCAGCGATAATCGATTATCTTGACACAAACGCAATTAAATACAAAAAGGAAGACGGGCAAATACTTGTTGACAGCAAGAAAAAGCCTGACATAGAATTTGATCTTGCCAGTGAAGCGGGTCTTATCAGTCCAGACGTTATTTTTGATCAAAGCTGGTCAAAGCTGTCGCTTACAGTGACAGAAGAAGATAAAGCAAAGCTGTGGAGACAGTTTGAGCAAACCAACCTTGTTTATAAGCTAAGAAAATTCGAAAATGTACTGGATGCCTCCGTTCAATATACAAAGCCTGAAAAAACCTATTGGGCAACAAGGAACAACCAGGAAAGCCAGGGTTCGGCCTTTGTATCTCTTAAAACAAAGGGTGAGCTTACACCGGAGCAGGTTGAAGCAGCTGCAAGGGTTGTAGCTGCTTCTATCGGAATACCGAAAGACAACATTACTTTGGTTGATGAGTTTCTTAATCCATTGAACCTTATAAACACCGGTTCATCCATCGGAGTTGCAAGCACTCAGGAGGATTTAAGGCGTAATCGTGAACTGGAAATGGAGCAAAAGCTGTATAAACATTTTAGGATTGGTATAGTGCAAAATGCCAATTTTGATACTATGAGTGTTACTGTTAGCGCAAAGCTTGATTTTGACACTTTAAACACCAGAGAGCTCCAATATATGGCTCCTGACAGTGAGGGAGAGGGATATGTGAAAACACTGGAGACACTGGAGGAAAAGCTTGAGAATATGGGATCCGGTGCGGCACCTGGGCTTGACAGCAATCCCGGGACAGCTTCATACCAGATGGGAGCTGATGGCAATTCCAGCTATAAAAAAGAACAAAACCTTGAGGAACGGATATTTAACGAAAAAGAAATTGAAAGCCAAAAAGCACTCGGTGAATTGATAACTGATCAGTCAAAGGCTACAATTACCTTGTGGTACGGTCATTTGGTAGAGTCAGCTGACGCACTAACAACTGAATTTATTAACCAAATTAAGCAAGATGCAAGTAATGCAATGGGAATTCCAACGGGTAATATTTCTGTCAGCATTCAAAAACTTCTACCGGAAATTATACCGGAAGTTCAATTTGCTGATTCTTTAAATTCTTTTCTTGAGAATTATGGTTTATACGCTTTGATGCTACTTCTTTTATTAATAATGCTTATTCTAATGATTCCAAGAAGGAAAGAGGCGGAAGAAGAACTCGAACCTGAGCCGGAACCTGCATATGCAGGACCTCAGTTTGTTGTACCTGATAAACACCGCATTGGGCTTCCTGACTTGGAGCTTGCTGTTAATGATGAATTGAAAGATCAGATAGATAAATTTGCGGAGGCGAAGCCTGAAGCGGTCGCACAGCTTCTTAGAAACTGGCTTACCGATGAATGGGATTAGAGTATCCATGAAGCAAGGAATAATTTCACTGTATTGACTCGAAAATCATTAAAATAACGGAGGAAATTGCTCGGCAATTTCAACACACCATTTAAACGCCCCTTAACTGCGCCATTAGCTAAAAGAAGAATGAGTTTCTGCAGTGGAATCAAAGCATAAATTTAGAATACAGCCGGAGGTGAGAAATTTGGCAGTCGGAACCAGAGGAGATAATACAAGGGAATATACAGGAAGAGAGAAAGCCGCAATGCTTTTAATAACCTTGGGTCCCGAACGGTCTGCACAAATTTTCAGGCATCTTAAAGAGGATGAAATTGAGCAGTTAACATTAGAAATAGCAAATATAAGAAGTGTAACCCCCCAAGATAAAGACAGAATTCTCGAGGAATTTTATCAGATTTGCCTTGCGCAGGAATATATTGCGGAAGGCGGTATTGGTTATGCCAAGGATATTCTTGAAAAGGCCCTTGGAACGGAAAAGACCATGGAAATAATCAATAAGCTTACCATTTCGCTTCAGGTAAGACCCTTTGATTTTGTCAGAAAAGCAGATCCGTCTCAGGTACTAAACTTTATACAAAGTGAGCATCCCCAAACAATTGCCCTCATATTGGCGTATCTTAAGCCTCAGCAAGCTTCGGTGGTTTTATCAAGCTTACCACAGGACAAGCAGGCTGATGTTGCACGGCGTATCGCAACTATGGACAGGACATCACCTGAAATTATAAAGGAAGTTGAAAGAGTATTAGAGAAAAAGCTGTCTTCACTTGTTACGGAAGATTATACAGCAACAGGCGGTCTTCAGGCTATTGTTGATGTGTTAAATTCTGTTGACCGTGGCACTGAGAAATTTATTATGGAAACTCTTGAAATTGAAGATGCTGATCTTGCGGAAGAAATTCGGAAGAGGATGTTTGTGTTCGAAGACATTCTGCAGCTTGATAATCGTTCAATTCAGAGGTTCTTACGTGAGGTTGACAACAGTCAGCTTGCCATTGCACTTAAAGGGACAACAGAAGAGGTGCAGAGTCTTATATACAATAACATGTCAAAACGTTTATCTGAAATGATTAAGGAAGATATTGAGTTTATGGGGCCGGTCAGGTTAAAGGATGTGGAAGAAGCCCAGCAGAAGATTGTAAATACCATACGAAAGCTTGAGGATGCAGGCGAAATTATTATTTCCAGAGGTGGAGGAGACGAAATAGTTGTATAACGCATACGGAAGTAATGTTTATAAAAAATATCAGGTAAATATGGGCAACCCCTATCAGATTAAGCCAAAAAAGGCAACGCAGCCAAACAAGGGGGTTGTTTCGCCAATAAATAATGCAAAGGAAGAAGCCGATGACATATTAGAAAATGCACGGCTTGAGGCGGAGAAGATTCTTCAAGAGGCTAACGTGGAGGCGAATGCAATATTAGAAGCTGCCCAAGAGGAAGTAGCTGCTTTTATGCAGGATGCCATGCAACAAGCAAAAGAAGAAGGCTATAAAAACGGTGAAGAAATGGCAAGAAAGCATTATCAGAATCTGCTTGAAGAAACCGAAGCTCTAAAGCATCAGGCAAAGGAAACGTTAGAAGGCACTGTCTCAAGTATGGAAGAAGAAATGGTGGACACTGTTTTAGAAATTGGCAAAAAGATAATTGGCATTGAGCTTTCACAAAACAGGGAAGTTATTATTGGTCTTATACGGACCGCGCTTTTAGGTAGCTCGCTATCCGGTGAGACCGTTGTTCATGTATGCCCCGATGATTATGACTATGTTGAAGAAAATAAGGATAAGCTGCTTTCAGCAGGCAAGAACAACCGGAATATAGAAATATACAAGGATTATAGTATGGAAAAAGGTGAGTGCCTTATTGAGACGGAATACGGCTCAGTGGAAAGCAGCATTGAAGCACAATATAACGGAATTGAGCGCTCTTTCAAGGAGCTTATGGGAAGCGATAACGATATATCATAGTGCTGAAAAGCTGCAAGAAGTGTGAGTCAGAAGTCAGAAGTCGGGATTCAAAAATCAGAAATCAGAAGTCAAAAATCATGAGTTAGAAGTCAGTAGCAAGCTAACCGCCGAAAAGGAATGGATCATTTTTGGAGATATTATATGGCGATTTGTGTTAATTTAAAAAAATATAAAGATTTGCTCAGAGACAGACAATTTTTACGTTTTAAAGGTCAGGTAACTAAGGTTGTCGGACTCACTATTGAATCAAATGGCCCCGAGACAAGAATCGGGGAATTGTGCCGGATTATTAATCATAGATCCGGCATGGAAGTTCTGGCGGAGGTAGTAGGATTCCAAAATAAAAGCGTTTTGCTGATGCCCCTCGGAGAAATGGCGGGAATAGGGCCTGGAAATGATGTAGTTGCAACCGGCATGGAATTATCTACGGGGGTGGGAGAGAAATTATTAGGTCGTGTTTTAGATGGGCTTGGAAACCCTATTGACGATAAAGGCAGATTGGAGATTTCGGGATATTATCCTGTTAACAATGATCCTCCGCACCCTTTGAAGCGTCCCAGGATTAATGAGATATTGCCACTGGGTGTTAAGTGCGTTGACGGGCTTATGACTGTTGGTAAGGGTCAAAGAATGGGCATATTTGCAGGCAGTGGCGTCGGAAAAAGCACCATTATAGGAATGATAGCTAGAAATACAAGAGCGGATATTAACGTAATTGCTTTAATCGGTGAACGAGGAAGAGAAGTAAGGGACTTTTTGGAAAGAGATCTGACCGATGAAGGACTTCGTAGGTCGGTTGTAATTGTTGCCACTTCAGATCAACCTGCACTAATAAGAAAAAAAGGTGCCCTTGTTGCCACCGCAATAGCTGAATCCTAAAATCCCTACCGAAATTTATAACTACACAGGTTCCTCAACATTGAACGCCTTATAAATATTGCGTTGTTCCTTTGTTGTAGGATAGATTATGCGTGTTCCGTTAATCTCCTGTAAACGGTGCCTGGAGAGCGTATGCAACAACTGTTTCAAGGTGATGTTTTTATACATGTCCTCATCAGACATAACCCTGTGGATTTCCGACAGCAGAACCAGAGCTATAAAACCAACGAATACCTTAGTCTGCATACTTTCTTGGCTGTGTACCCGCAGCCTGCCGAGGTCAAGGCTTTTCTTCAAACGGAGAAACCCCTTCTCGACAATATCTTTCTCTCGGTAGATACGCATTGCCTCTTTAGCATTGTCGATGTCGTTACTGATGATGACAACCCAGCCCGCTGTTTCGAGCTCATTGCTTATCACATCCTCACGGATGCTAACAGTGTAGCCGGATGCCACTTTCTCTGACCTCCTGATGCTAAGGTATTTCGTATGTTCATTGTCGTCTGCATATTGAGCGGGAGATTTCTCTGCCTCTTCACGAAGGGTTGCGATATGTGCATAAAGATCCTCGCGCCTTTGGAATGCTTTCTTTGCACTGTAGTAAATGTGTGTAAAAACTTTGTGTTCCTTGTCCCATACACGAACTTTTGAGACAGCCCTCATGGAATCGCCGTTAACAACAATAGTATTTTGCACACAGTCAATATCTTTACGTTCTCCAGCTACTTGATGCTTTGCAAAGGAAGACGTGAACGGTATGGAGATTATGAATTTCTTTATTTTTTTATCTTCCAGCATGGCAGTAACATTCTTGCGGCTGAAGAATCCCTTGTCCATGACAGCAAGCACCGGGCGTCCGTCTGTGATAGAGTCAAACTTTGAAAAAGTGGTCCTCAGAGTGCTTACGTCTTTAAGGCTTCCACTGTACACCGTCTGATAGACCGGCAGGCGCGATGTCTCTCCCATCAGCATGCAGATGTTAATCTGTGGAAGGTTTTCGTGGTCACGGTTATACCCCCATTCTACATCGTCCACCAGTTCCGAATAGGATGATGTAGAGGTTATGTCCAGTGCAAGGTATTCCTGCTCACTACGGTAGCTGCACCATGATTTGAAAAAGCCTTCTCGTTCCTCCGGCTTTATTGTTACCATCAATTCACTGATGCGTTGGGAAGACATGCTGCTCACAGGCAAGCACTCTGTATCTTTAATCCATTCCTCACAATAAAGGAAAGGGTCGCCTGACGAGATGAGGTAACATGCCAGCATAAAGATTTCCTGCCAGTAATGCGGTACGGAAACAGCGAGCGACTCCGTCAATCCGATCTTGTCTGAAAGATGGCGGAGCAAGTAGAAAAGGCCATAATCTCTGACAGTAGACTGCTTTATGTCATTTACTGAAAACATCTTTTCGGTGGATGGGATTTCCACAGGTGTTCCCACCTCGCTCATGCGTTCAAGATACTCTGGCTTGTAAACAGGCAGCCCAGTTTTTAAGTCTATCTTCCCTATGATTACACGGTTATTCCGTGGGTTACCATTATTGTCTCTGTAGGCAGTGCATTCGTACAAATATGTATACTTTCCAACTTTCTGCTCTATGACATAACTCACCCGATCACCCCCCTGTAGTTATAATAATTATAACTACAATTCCCGGAAAAGTCAATTGATTTATGCCACAATATGATGATGTTATGCAGAAATACCGCACTTCCCAATGCTTTCATGAGTACCATTGGTTGTAGTTATAAATTTTAGGTGGGAGCGTAGG
>ENA-UOOM01001311-UOOM01001311.1-fermentation-metagenome-genome-assembly--contig:-NODE-1311-length-24354-cov-22.058315_pt1 | contig 24354 bp, 11 predicted proteins | sample MGYA00245781_ERZ724031 | MGnify/ENA primary metagenome ERZ724031 (study PRJEB28704, sample SAMN03018317) | fermentation metagenome | biome: anthropogenic terrestrial biome; feature: soil... | reverse complement strand
GAAAGTGGTATGACAGAGCCATCGGAAAAAGATAAACTACATATTCTCAATAAGTTTCTTAATGCAGGATATAATGCTATAATTGGAGGATAACTTTATTCATAATCTTTAGGAAGTTTTCCAAAATGTTTTTGAAAACATTTCGTAAAATATGATGGATTATTAAATCCAACTAAATAGCAAACTTCATTAACTCTATATTTACCTTCACTTAATAATTCTGCAGCTTTTTTAAGCCTCATTGACTGAATGAGTTTATTGGGAGTTGTTCCTGATATTTGTTTTATTTTAACAAATAATCCAGAGTTACTTATGCCCATTTCCTGTGCCAAATCATCAATTAGAAAATCTGGATTTTCAATATTTTTTTCAATGACTTCGTTCATTTTTATTAAAAATTCTTCATCAAGTTTATTTGCTGCTATTCCTTTGAGTGAAGCATATGGAGTTTGAGTAAATTTTTTAAATAATAGTTTCCGGGTCTCCAATAAATTCCTAATGCGTGCTGATAAATATGAGACATAAAATGGTTTTTCAAGATAAGCGTCAGCTCCTATTTCGAAAGCCTCAACTTTTGATTCAATATTTGTTTTGGCCGTGAGCATAATAATTGGAATATGGCTCCATAAGAAATTGTTTTTTATGATGTTACAAAATTCTATACCGTCCATATTCGGCATCATCATATCAGTGACAATAATATCAACTTCATTGCTTTCAAGTACAGCAATTCCTTCCATTCCATCGTTCGCAGTATATACGGTATATTCATCGGAGAATTGTTTGCGGATAAACGATCTCATGTCTGCATTATCCTCAACGATCAGTAAAGATTTTTTATTATCTATATGTGAATCAAAGTCCTCGCAAAAGTCTTTTTCTTCTGTCGGAGAGTTTGTATTTAATATCAGCTGCGAATAGCTCTCATCCTCATCTTTCTTTTCTTCTAATTGAATTTTTGGTAGTTTGATTAAGATTGAAAATCTTTTTCCAGGATCATTAATAATGTTTATATCTCCTTTAAGTGCAAGTGTGATAGATTTAGCCATATATAATCCGATACCTGTTCCGGATTTGTGTTGTTCAGTTATTTGGTAAAAAGGATTGAATATCTTTGAGATTTCTGATTCCGGTATTCCAATGCCATTGTCTGTTACTGAAATCTCAAAGTAATCTTCATTTGCATGAGAGTTTAATTCTAGAATTATTTGATCAGTAGTATATTTAAAAGCATTGCTCAATAAATTGCTAACAATCTTTGTAAGGTTTTCTCCGTCAGTGAATGACTCAAATTCAGTATCATCGAAAATGTATTCAAAATTAATATTTTTGAATGAAATTGAAGGTTTAAATCGCTTGAAGATATTTAATAATAGTAAATATATATTCTGATTTGAAAGAGACACCTGTACACCACTTTTTTCTATTTTCGAAAAATCCAATAGTTGGTTTACTAACGCCAAAAGTCGTTCACTGTTACTTTCCATAATGTTTAAATTTTCTTTAACATCAATTGGCATATTGTCGTATTTTTTAATTAATTGTTCCAGCGGAGCAATAATTAGACTAAGTGGTGTCCTTATTTCATGTGCTATATTGATAAAAAATTCTATTTTGGAGGCCGAGGCTTCTTTTTCCTGATCACTTTTTATTTTAGCTATTTTTTTTTCATTTTTGCGCTTATCTTGTTTTAATAAATAAGAAAAAAGATAAATTATTCCTACTATAAGCATCAAAATGTAAAGAGATATTGACCATATATTCCACCAGAAGGGAGGTTTTACAACAATATTAAGTGTATAACCGTTTTTGTTCCAAACCCCATCATTATTTGATGCAAGTACCTTAAATACATAATGTCCTGGAGGAATATTTGTATATGTGGCTTTTCTCTCTCGCCCGGCATTATTCCAATTTTTATCAAAACCTTCTAATATAAAGGAATAGCTATTTTTTTCGGGTGCGAAAAAACTGAGAGCAGTAAACTCAAAACTGAATGAATTTTCTTTGTGTGATAGTTCTAGAAAGGAAGTATTCTGTTTATTGATAGACAAAAAGTTATTCAAGTCTATTTTTTTATTAAATAATTGAAAATCAATTATTTTTACAGCGGGAATATGTTTGTTTTCAGATAGTTGTTTTGGATAAAAAGCGTTAAATCCACTTGGAGTACCAATATAAATTCTACCTGAAGAAGATTTAAATCCAGAATTGGCAGTGAATAGGTCGCTTAATAATCCGTCACTTACTGTAAAATGCCTATAGTGTTTTGTGGATGGAGTATAACAAACTAGTCCTTTTAAAGTGGTAATCCATAAATTATTGTTCTCAGGCAAAATTTTGCAAATATAATTACTTTGAAATTCAACTTTTTCATCAATAAAACAATCATTATTAATATCATATTTACACAAACCATGACTGGTCCCTACCCATAATTGTTTTTTATCATCAACGCATAAACTGATTACGTTATTACTAATTAATGATTTTTTATCATTTACATCGAACTTATATTCTTTCCATTCTTTAGATATGGTATCATATCTTTGTAAACCTCTGTTTGGAGTTGCAAACCAAATTTGATTACCGATTTGTTCAATATCCAATACCATATCGTTGAGATTCCTTATTCGTGTAAAATTGTTTGTTTTAGGGTTATATATATTAATTCCGGTTGTTGTACCAATCCAGATGGTTCCTGCGAAATCTCGATAAACAGAATATATGCTATTATCATCCAAAGAGTTAACATCATTAATATCCGAATAGTAATGTTTTATTTTCTTTGTGTACAAGTCCATTACATTGAGACCACCACTATAAGTGCCAATCCACAAGTTATTATCTATCACATAAAGTGTGTTAATGTTATTGAACGATAATTCATTTTTTGAACCATAATGGGTAAATTGATCAGTTTTTATATCCAGACAATTTAGACCACCATCTTCTGTACCGATCCACATATTACCTAAATTATCTTCACAAAAAGAACTGACAACATTTCCAGTAATAGAATTTTCGTATTCGATATGAGTATATTTGGTGAAATAATTTCTATTTGGTGATGCGTAATTTATTCCTCCGTGGTATGTTCCAATCCATAATCCTCCCTCTCTGTCTTTATAAATGGGGTATACAAAGCGGTTTGAGAGCGTTGGTTCCTGAAAATGTTGTTCTGCGTGATTACCCTCATTTGAGGAAATCCTGAAAGAGGTTAGACCATCATTAGAGCCTATCAGTATAGTATTAGGATCGTACTCTGTCATTTGATGTATATGTAAAATTTTATCTTTTCCAGGAGTATTTAGATATCTTTCTTTAATTGATCCTTTGTTTTTATCAACAGCGATAAGTCCATTCGTCCAGGTACCAAACCATAGCGTACCATCTGTCATTTCCAGCATACTGTATGAACGTAATTCTTTCTGACTTTCTCTTTTCATGAATGGAAACGCCGGAACAAATTTTCTTGAATGTCTGTCAAACTTATATATTTGATGTATTGTATTATCAACAGAGGCCCATATCGTATTCTCCTTATCCTTGTAAATTGTATTTACCCAAATACTCTCACTCTTGAGACTTCTGAATTCATCAAAGTCATGCAATAAGAGTGAATTATTTTCGTAAATGAAAACGCCCTGTCTGGTAGAAGCAATCCATAATTGACTTTTGTCTAATATGAAACTTTGTATTCTTCCAGATATAGAGATTTCATCTGATGTTTTTAATGTGAATGGATTAAATGTGTTGTTTTTTAAGTTAAAAGAACAAACACCTTGTTCTGTACCTACCCAAAGTATTTGGTCTGTATCTTCGATTAGGCAGTAAACAATATTGTTTATTAGTGATGTCTCATCTCTGGGGATGTTCCTGAATATTGTGAATTGATAGCCGTCGAACTTATTCAGTCCGTTCTCAGTACCAAACCACATAAAACCATCTGAATCTTGAAGTCCAACATAAACTGTATTTGAAGACAAACCGTTCTCTACTTTATAATATTTGAAATTTAGTCCAATTGAAAAGGCTTTCAAACAAGTTAAGGTAAAATAAACTAGAATAAAAGAAATTAATCTAACGGTATTCATAGAATCAACTTTTCAAGATATATTTCTCAACAAATATAATAATTATTGTTAGAAAAAATCTTATATCATTCAGTATTTGTTTTTTATAAATGCCAAAACAAAATGTTAAAGTAATGAGAATGTAGGATAATACTATTATTTTGTAATTTTTTTATATTGTTTCTTCGAATTCTTGTTTTATTTTGCTTTTGATTGAGAATGACTTCTAACGTGAAGAATATAAGTTGGAGTTTTCATATACAATGTTGATATATTATTTATCTATATACTAGCATTTTCAAGATATAACTCTTTAAGGAGTAATTTTATACCATAATCATTTTTATTTAATAATTTTAGACGTATATGAACGAAAAACGCAATTATCAAAAAAGAAGAGTGAATTTATGTATTCATTTTTTGTTGTTGTTTATTCTTAGCTGTTTTTTTGTAGAACCGTTATTCGCGTATAATAACGAGTTCTTTCAAACTTCTCTAAGAGTTAATGGAATAATTTTAGATGAAGCAAATATGCCTATTATTGGGGCTAATATTGCTGAAAAAGGGACAACCAATGGAACAACAAGTGATGTAAACGGAAATTTTACTTTTCAAGTAAGAGACTTAAGTTCAGTTGTTGTAGTTTCCTACATTGGGTACAAAACAGTGGAATACCCAGCTCAGAACCAACCTATGAGAATTGTTTTGGAAGAAGATACAAGACTTATGGATGAGGTAGTTGTAATTGGTTATGGCACGCAAAAAAAGGTTGATGTAACCAGTTCGGTGGCTAGTGTTAAAGCGGAAACATTTAATAAAGGAGCAATCCTTGATGCTGGTCAACTAGTTCAGGGCAAGGTTGCAGGTTTACAAATATCATTGCCAAGTGGAGATCCTTCAACTAGTACATCGGTAATGCTTCGAGGAAATTCTACACTAATGGGAACCAGTGCTCCTTTAATTTTAGTTGACGGGGTACCAGGATCGTTTAGAACGGTTGCCCCAGAAGATATTGAATCGATTGATGTTTTGAAAGATGGGTCAGCAACAGCTATCTATGGTACACGTGGCACTAACGGAGTAATAATTATCACAACAAAAGGAGGAAGACGAGACGTTCCCACATCAATAGAATATAATGGTTACATTTCCATAACACAACAGGCTCGTATTGCTGATTTTATGGATGCAAGTGAATTGAGACAACGCTATAAAGATGGATTTGAATTCTCGGGTGCAAACGATCAAGACTATGGTTATACTACAGATTGGCTAAAGGAAGTGAGCAGAACAGGTGTTTCAAACGTTCATAACTTGACATTTAGAGGGGGAGGACAGCAAACAGGAATAATTGCTAATCTTTCATATGACGATAGGCAGGGAACTTTTAAAAAGTCAGATGTTGATTATATTAGAGGTCGAATAGAATTAACTCATCGAATGTTTGAAGACAAATTAACTTCAAATATATCTATTATTGCCGATGAACGAAATACAGGTCCTGGGTTCAACAATAATGTATATCGGTATGCAACTATTCAAAATCCAACTCAGGGGATTTATAATGAAGATGGCACCTATGTTGAACGTCCCGTGTATTTTTATGATAATCCTGTTTCATTATTGAATGAAACTATTGGCATGACTCGTTCTCGAAATATCAGATTCACAGGAAGTATGGAAATTAGACCAATTGATAATTTTGCTCTAAAAGCAATGATTACTAGAAAAGGACAAAGTTATCTCAATGGCTATTATTACACAAAAAGGCACCCCAACACAACAGAAGGTGGTAATAATGGTTATGCTACAAGATATACTTCCGATTACATAAATAATCTTGCTGAAATAACTGCTGACTGGAACTACGTGGTTAATAAACAAAGGATGAATGTAATTGTTGGCTATAATTATGAAGACTCATCAAATGAGAATTTTGATGTAATGAACAGAAATTTTCCAACAGACAGCTACACGTATAATAAATTAGAATCCGGAATGGCTCTTTCGAAAGGAGAAGCATCAATGAGTTCTTATAAAAGTTCTGAAAAATTGATAGGATTGTTTGCTCGTGTTACGTATAATTATGATGATCGCTATTTATTAATGGCCTCAATTAGACGTGAAGGTTCTTCTAAATTTGGTGCTGACCATAAATGGGGAAACTTTCCGGGAATTTCTGTAGGATGGCGTATGGATCAAGAATCTTTCATGAAAGATTATACTTGGTTAGACAATTTAAAACTTAGAGCAGGTTTCGGAATAACGGGGATAAATATAAATAACCCGTACGTATCACTCGCTTCATTGAATTATACTGGGTATTTTATGTATGGAGGTCAATGGATAAATACACTACGCCCTGTACGAAATCCTAATCCTTCACTAAGGTGGGAGAAAAAACATGAATATAATATTGGACTTGACTTTGATGTTTTTGGGGGTCGCTTAGGGGGATCTCTGGACTGGTATTTACGACAAACAAAGGATGCCCTTTGGAATTATTCTGTTCCGGTTCCACCTTACCAATATGGAACAATTACTGCAAATGTGGGCCAAATTGAAAATACAGGTTTTGAAGTGTTGGTTAATGCAATTCCCATAAAATCAAATAATTTTGAATGGAGAACTAATGTAACCTATTCTACAAATAAAAATAAACTTTTATCTATTTCAAACGAGCAATTCTCCATGACACAGGATTGGTTCACGACAGGACACACAGGTGAGCCCATTCAAACAACAACACACCGCGTAAAAGTTGGTGATCCAATAGGAAACTTTTTTGGTCTTAAATCAGTAGGTTTAAATGCGGAAGGATTATGGGTCGTTGAGAGATTAAGAATGAATGAAGCAGGAGAAGTTATCGAAAAATACTATGATTTAGCTGCAAATGCTACTAATGGAGACTGGCAAGTATTGGGTAATGGAGTTCCAAAACACTATTTGAACTGGAATAATCAACTGAGATATAAGTGGTTCGACTTATCAGTCGGAATGAGAGGTTCATTTGGCTTTGAGATATTGAATTATCAAAAAATGTATTACGGAAATCCAACTATTCAGTATAATGTTTTAAACTCTGCTTTCGATGAACATGATGTTGTAGATTTAACAACCGGAAAGCCAACAGGAACTAAAGTTCTAATAAATGACTCTCAGCGTTATTTAAGCGAATTTGTTGAAAATGGGAATTATTGGAAGATTGACAATGTAACTTTAGGATATACATTTAACTTGAAGAACATTAAGTTTGTAAAAAATCTACGCCTGTATGCATCTTGTCTTAATTTAGCAACAATTACTGGATACACTGGAATTGATCCTGAGGTTAGAATGACCGGATTGGACGCTGGCACGGATAGTCGGGATAAATATCCAACAAACAGATCTTATACTTTTGGCATTAATTTAACATTTTAATATACAATTACTATGAATAAATTTAAAATTAAATACCTAGCTTCAATTTTAACGTTAGTTTTTATATTTAGTAGCTGTTTTAATTTAGACGAGAAAGTTTTCTCTGAAGTTACAGAAGCCACTTTTATTCCAACTGAAAAAGATATGGCTGCATTATTAGCAAGCGCCTATTCTCCTCTTACTTATATACTGAACTGGCAAGGATATTTTGATTTACAAGAAGAACCAGGAGATTGTATAGTTACTCCTACACGTCCTAATGGTTGGGATGACGGTGGAACTTATCGTCGAATGCATCAACATCAGTGGAATTCACAGCAGTGGCAACCGACAAACACATACCAAACCGCGTATAGTGGAATAAACAATGCTAATAGGGTAATGGATCAGGTAAAAAGCGGCGCATTGCCTGTTGGAGACTTGGGTGATGCTACAATTGCAGAATTACGGGCAATACGTGCATTTTGGTATTCAATATTGTTGGATACTCATGGCAATGTACCTTTAGTAACGGCCTTTACTGACGAAATTCCAACACAAGCAACCCGTCAACAAATATTCGATTTTGTAATTAATGAACTTACAGAGGCTATGCCAAATTTGAGTGATAAAAGTGATATTAATACTTATGGAAGAATGAATAAATGGGCTGCCTATATGGTATTAGCTAGAGTATATCTAAATGCCGGAGTATATACGGGAACTCCTCAATATGCCAAGGCGCTCGATTGTGCAAATAAAATTATTGAATCAGGTTTATTTCAGCTAAGTCTCGATTTTTCAGATAACTACAAAAAGGATGTAAATTACAACAATAAAGAATTCATTTTTGCTGTTCCGTATGATAAAATTTATGCTGGTTCTGCACAACATGCAAAATGGTATCCTCCAATCGCCCGTTTTCATTTTGGCTCAACTTTTCAAACTTGGGGAGGTTCGTGCGCCAATCCACAATTTATCAATTCTTATCAAACTGGAGATAAGCGTTTAGAGAAAACATGGTTAATGGGGCCCCAATATGATTTCAAAGATCCTAGTAAATTAATTTGGACATGCGAAAATTATTTACCATCACTCACTTGTTTTAAAGGAACAGAGAATCATACAAGTATTGATTACGGTTATCGAGTTGCCAAGTGGGAGTTTGATAATACTGCAACATTTAATTGGGGACATGATTTTCCCTATTTCCGTTATGCAGAAACTTTATTAATTAAAGCCGAGTGTTTGTTAAGATTAGGACAAGATGAAGAAATTGCTGCAGGTTTGGTAACTCAAATTCGTAATAGAGTATTTGATGACAAAGAAAAAGCAAAAGTAACTCCGGCTGATTTAAAAAATGACACTAAAATAAAGTATGGAACACTTGATTGGGATAACAATATTGATGTTCTGGGTGATCAAACACCTGTCCAATTCGGTGGTTTATATGATGAATGGGGATGGGAGTTCGCTTGCGAAGCACAACGTCGTACACACATGATTCGCTTTGGAACTTTTTCAACCAAAAATTGGTTTAACCATACTGCGGTTAAAGATGGACATACATCTATTTTCCCAATCCCATATGCTGCATTACAAGCAAACAGTAATTTATCACAAAACCCCGGTTACTAAAATAAATGAATTTCTATTGGTAGTACTAATAATCTGTGTAACATAAAACAACTTCATTTTTAAACTAAAATTTAAATTAAACTTTAGTCAGAAGTTAGACAAAGTAAAAAATACTATGGCAAGAACAAAAACATTATTTATTCTTTTTCTTTCATTTTTTTTACTTTCATTAAATGCCCAAACTCCCTGGGAGCGAATTTCTCAAAGGCCATCTACCCTTTTTATGGATCAAGGCAGTAAAAAGTTCGTAACAAAGTCCTTTACGCTGACCTTGGTGAATGCTTCTCAAACGGTGGAAAGATTATCTCCTCATTCGGACACATCTTTCGATTATACACCTGGCGACCGCATCCATCAGAGGGATAAGGATGGGCTATACCATTTAGGTGATATAAACCTTACTTTAAAGGCTTTCGGCGGGGAATGGAAACAATATTCATCGGCAAAGAGCAGAAAGCCGGTTGAGCCATTAGGGATAAGTGAAAATGTTTTGGCCGCAGCAGATCTATCGGCAACTCTTCCTGACGATATTCCTGTCAAAGTAAAAAGATATTGGGAAACGGATGATGGGGATCTTGTACTTCGATTTGAATTAATCAATACTTCATCGAGTGAAGTTGAGATTGGTGCCTTGGGAATCCCACTTATTTTTAACAACATTCTGGAAGGAAAAAATCTAAATCAGGCACACGCCGATAACGTGTTTTTTGACCCGTACATCGGCGCAGATGCCGGTTATCTTCAAGTCAGCCGACTACACGGAAAGGGTGGTGCTCTGCTCGTTCTTCCGCATCAAAACGCATCTTTCGAAGCGTATAATCCCATAAATGATGATCCCACCCCGAGAAGCGTTGTATTCGAAGGATTCCACGAGTGGCTGATACACAGTAAAGCACCCGCCGAAACGGATTGGAAAGGTGTAGAGCCCTGGAATGAACCGACATCGGCGAAGCTGCGTCCCGGTGAATCGAAAAATTACGCGTTGAAGTTTGTCGTTGCACCCTCCATTCGTGAAATTGAAAATGAATTGATAGGACTGGGCAGGCCTGTTGCCGTGGGATTTCCCGGATACGTTGTACCGATGAATGAAAAATCAAAACTTTTTATCAAATATCCCAAGAAAATAACTCGGGTTTCGGTTTATCCTGAAAATATACTTTCCATATCGAAAACGGGTGAAACACTTAATAAATGGTCAGAGTACGAGGTAAAAGGAAATAGCTGGGGCAGAGCAAGAGTTTCTATCATGTATGAAGATGGTACTAAACAGACTGTCAGCTACAAAGTGATTAAATCCCAGGTAGAAGTTGTGGCCGATTTGGGTCGTTTCCTCACGACTGAACAATGGTTCGAGGACAAGAACGATCCTTTCGGACGTTCGCCGTCCATTATCAATTACGATTACGATGTTAGGCAGAAGCTTACCCAGGAGCGCCGGGCCTGGTACGCTGGGTTGAGCGATGAGGCCGGAGCGGGAAGTTGGCTGGCTGGTGTGATGAAACAGCTTCTGATCCCGGAGGACAAGGAGATTGATAAAATCAAAAGGTTTATCAACGAGACCATGTGGGGAAAGATCCAGCACAGTTCCGATTCAACAAAATACGGTGTACGCAAAAGCTTGTTCTATTATGAACCTAATTTAATGCCGGAAGGAACCTATAATCCAGATATTCAGTTCCGTGGCTGGGAGGCATGGCCGAAAAAAGAGGCTGAGAGTCTGGGACGCTCTTATAATTATCCGCACGTGGCTGCCGCACACTGGGTCATGTATCATCTGGGAAGAAACAAGGGAATTAAAGGCATTGACTGGAAAACAAGTCTTGAGAATGCTTGTAACACTGCTCTCGCCATGATGAGGTTTGCTCCTTATTACGCGCAGTTTGGGCAGATGGAGGGTTCGGTTTTCCTTTATATTCTGTACGATTTAAAGCGTGAGGGATTTACTAAACTAGCGGAAAACCTGGAGCAGGCGATGAAAAAGAGAGCCGATCACTGGCGTTCGCTGGACTATCCGTTTGGAAGTGAGATGCCTTGGGATTCCACCGGACAGGAAGAGGTGTATATGTGGACATCCTACTTTGGTTACGATGACAAGGCCGATGTTACGATTAATGCTGTGCTGGCCTACATGCCTGCGTTGCCTCACTGGGGATATAACGGAAGTGCTAGAAGATACTGGGATTTTGTTTACGGGGGAAAAATGGCAAGGATCGAGCGCCAACTTCATCATTATGGCTCGGCATTGAATTCTATTCCTGTTCTGGCTGCATACAAGGATAATCCTGATGATTTTTACCTGCTCAGGGTAGGTTATGCCGGAGCCATGGGGGCATTGGCAAACGTGACTCGGGAAGGGTTTGGCCCTGCTGCGTTCCACTCTTATCCCTCGACACTCGAGATTGATGGATATGCCGGCGATTACGGCCCGGGATTTTACGGTTATACGGTAAATTCGGAAACCTTTATCGTAAAACATCCCGAGTTTGGCTGGCTGGCATTCAGCGGAAACTTAAAAGAAGAGAACAACTGGATTAGAACCGAAATCACTTCTGCAGGAAAAAACCGCGTGTTTATTTCGCCCGAATCTCTTGGTTTGGTGACCGTAACCGGGCAAATGAAACAGGTGGATTATAACAGCAGAACCGGTGAAGTTGTGGTGGAATTTGATGGGAATGCTTTTGTTGAAATATCAGTTCCTGCAGACAAAAAAGTAGAACTTCCCGAGGGTCTTGTCAAAGATTCGAGGGGATACTACGAAGTGAAAGCCGGAAAAGGAAAGAAAAATATATTAAGTTTAAAAGTTCAGAGTAAAGTCTAATAACAAAGGGGATAATCTAAAATAATCGTATAATTTAAGTGTAATACAAATAAATGATGATGAAAAATTCAAATTGTGTAGTGACTGCGTTAGTTTACATAATGTTGCTGATTCCAATGTCTGTTTTATCTTCCAATTCTATTGTCGCAAAAAGTATCCTATTCACCGAAACTAGGACGATTGTCCGTTTTACACCAGTTTCTGTTGAATGTCCGGTAGGGACAGTACCTAAATTACCATATCAGATTTGGGTAACTTATTCTGACGGAAAGTCAGAATTTCGCCAGGCCAGATGGTCTAACTCAGCCCGTAATATTGAAGAGGATCAAGCTGATCCCACAAAATATCCGGTTGGACGTGAATATACTGTAAGTGGTTCTATAATAGGTGATAATACCACGACCAGTGGCTATCCCATCACTGCAAATATCAAAGTTGTTTCAGAATCGAAGACTATTCTGTCTCATGTACCCGTTGCTGAAACAGTTCCATTAGATAAAGTTTTGATTACAGGAGACAACAGGCTAACTTCCAACAGGGAACTCGCCATAAACGAAATCATGAACTGGGATGTTACTCAACAGCTTTACAATTACAGAGACACCTACGGATTAAGCAAAGAAGGTTATACCAGATCCGAGGGTTGGGATTCTCCAACAACCAAGCTAAAGGGACATGGTTCAGGGCACTATATGTCAGCTTTGGCTATGGCTTTCGCAAGCGCAACAGCTCCTGATCAAAAAAACAAATTGCGTGACAACATGACTAGAATGGTCAATGAGCTACGTGAATGCCAGGAAAGAACCTTTGTCTGGAATGAGGAACTTGGCAGGTATTGGGAAGCAAGGGATTTCGCACCGGAAGCGGAACTTCGTGAAATGAGGGGTTCATGGAAAGATTTTGACATTTACAAAACAGAATGGACCAAATACGGTTATGGTTATCTAAATGCAATTCCGGCTCAACATGCCGCACTTATTGAGATGTACCGCGCCTATAATAACGATAATTGGGTGTGGGCACCCTATTACTCCATTCACAAGCAGTTGGCAGGTCTGATAGATATTGCCACTTACATTGACGACCAGGATGTTGCTGCTAAAGCTCTGCTAATTGCCAAAGATATGGGCTTGTGGATTTGGAACCGATTACATTACCGTACTTATGTTAAAATCGATGGGACACAGGAAGAGAGAAGGGTAAATCCCGGCAACCGCTATGAGATGTGGAATATGTATATCGCGGGTGAAGATGGTGGAACAGGAGAATCGTTAGCCAGGCTTTCTGAGATGGTGAACGATCCGGTTGAAAAAGCGCATCTTCTTGAAGCTTCTACTTTTTTTGATAGTCCAGCCTTCTATGATCCACTGGCTAAGAATATTGATGATGTACGTACGCGGCATGCAAACCAACATATTCCGAAAATCACTAGTGCTCTTCGTAGTTTCAGAGGAAACAATGTACCTTATTATTATAACCTGTCTCAGAATTTTTGGGAAATGATTCAAGGTCGTTATCGTTATTCTTCCGGTGGTGTTGGTAATGGCGAAATGTTCAGACAACCATATACTCAGATATTGAGTATGGCAACCAATCCTGCTCCGACCTTAAATGAAACATGTTGTGCTTATAATTTAGCCAAACTTACGAAAGATCTTAATTGTTTCGATCCGGATGATGCTAGATACATGGATTACTACGAACGCGTTCTCTATAATCAGTTAGTTGGATCGCTACACCCCACAGATTATATGACTACTTACCAATATGCTGTGGGTCTAAATGCCTCAAAACCATGGGGTAATAGAACTCCTCATTCAACATGTTGCGGTGGTACAGGTTCTGAGAATCACGTCAAATATCAAGAAGCCACTTATTTTGTTTCAGAAAATACGCTTTGGGTGGCTTTGTATCTGCCGACTAGCCTTCGTTGGGATGCTAAAGGGATTACCGTTCAACAAGATTGTTTATGGCCGGCTGAAAACTCTACTATAAAGTTCACTGATGGTAAGGCTAACTTTGCGATGAAATTGCGAGTACCTTATTGGGCAACCGAAGGTTTTGACATTAAACTTAATGGTGTTTCGATAGCTGCCAGCTATCAGCCAAGTTCTTATATAACCATCCCAGCACGTGATTGGACAAACACCGACGTGGTAGAAATTAGTATGCCTTTCAGTAAACATATTGATTACGGACCTGACAAAATGGAAACAGCTACTGCCGGACGAAATCAACCCGATATTCAGTTCGCTCCAATGTGGGCAGGTACTGTGATGTACGGCCCGCTTGCAATGACTGCTACAGGTGTAAATGATTGGGAAGATGCTATGCTGACAATAGATTCTTATTTAGAAAATATTATACTAAATGGATCAAGTGGTGGATCATCCGGTACCAACAGCAATCTTTATACATTGACTGTAGGTGATAAGACGTTTGAGCCTGATTATTACAGAAATGAGAATTCCACCCATTATTTCAGGATAAATCTTGTGGATGATATGATTTTGGAGTTTAGGGATATACTTTCAAATAAGTTGCAGACTGTAGAGGTGTTTCAGCCCAAAAATTACACCAAAGCGTCGTATAAAGTATTGAAAAAAGCTGTTACAGCCGGTAAAAAACTTAATCGCTCCAAGGGTGTTACCCAGAGACAAATTGTAGACCAGATTGCCGCAATTGATCATTCTATCAACAGTTTGACTTCCTCCGGATTAGATAAATTACCACTTTCAAGTATTATAAAAGAGGCAGAATCGAAAAATTCAGCTAGTTATACTTGGGATAAATATCATGCTTTACAGATGGCACTTGCAACGGCTAAAGAGATAGAAGAAACAAGCGGATCTCAGCTAGCAATTGATAAACAAATACTGATTTTGCGCAAAGCCATGAACGATTTGGTACTGGCCAACAGTATCGATAAAAATTATCTGAGAGAAGTTTTAAATCTAGCGCTTGAAAGGAAAAAAGCCCAGGATGCCTGGAATGCACTTGAAGTTAAGGTTCCGGAACATTCACCTTGGGCTCCATATGCTTTCAGGCGTCTCGTAAACCAGCTTCAAGAATCACAAAAGGTATATGATAACAAAGATAAGAACTACAGCCAAAGTGAAGTCGACTTAGCCGCATCGTCTCTTAATGCGTCTATCAATACGATGAGACCAGGAAATTTACCCGAACCTGAGGATCTATATCCGCTATCAACTCTGCTCAGGCAGGCAGACAGGGTTACTTCAAAAGAGATGGTACCGGCATTGATTGAAGCTATTGAGCATGCCAAAATGGTGGTGACGTACGTAAATGATGGTAGTGGAACTCATGATATGATTCAAAATGCCACTGAAAAATTGAGAGAGGCACTTAATTAAATTTAAAGCTCAAGCGAACGTGAAATCTGAATAAGAAAATTCACTTTGTTTTTTTGTTTTTAATCAGAAATTGAATTGTGCTAAAAATTAGTCTGAGAAAGGATCAGGTACAATGCAGGAAATAACCTGATTGAATCTTTTCTCAAGATCAAGTCTATCAAATATCTTCTAATTAATAAATAATATGAAATTTAAATTCACTTTCTTTTTCTTTTCTTTGTTCTCTCCTTTACTTTTTGGACAAAGTATTGATAGTTTATATCATCTTGCAGATAATTATGGAGAACGGTTCTCATCGAAGTATTATTATGGAGTAACTACCTCGCAGGCAGTTAACGATATGCATTACTTTGTTTATGAAACACAAACTCCAAAAGGAAGGGAGTTTTATTTAATTGATGTTGATAAAAAAACACAAAAAAGTGCATTTGATCAGGAGCGTTTAGCCGAGTCTTTATCTAAATTATTGAATCGTGAAATAGAGGCATACAAGCTCCCGTTTCGACAATTTACGTTTAATAAAGGTTCTGATTCAATTTCATTTCGTATTGACAATGTTCAATATAATACATCATTAGATACATATTCGGTTAGAAGAAACACAAGACAAAGAGAACAAAGAGAACAATATTGGGGCAGTACGTCGGGAGAAAATTCAAAATTACCTGTAATGTCTCCCGACAGAAAAAAAGAGGCATATATTTCGGAAGGAAATCTTTGGGTCAGGGACATTGAAACAAAAAAAGAAAAAAAATTAAGTAATGATGGCTCGCCATATGAATATTATTCCTCAAATATCCACTGGTCTCCTGATTCCAGAAAAATTGTTTCATGCAAATATCGTCCGGTTGAAACGCGCCGATTATTGCTTATCTCTTCTTCCCCAACTGACCAATTGCAACCCAAAACAGAGGAATTTGATTATAGAAAACCCGGGGATGCACTACCCGTGAGACGTCCGGTGGCTTTCTTGGTTGAGACAGGCGAATCAATATATTTCGATGTTCCTGAGGTAGAAAACCAATACGACTTAAATAACATTAAATGGGATAAAAGCAGTAGTTTCTTCACATTTAATTTTAATAAAAGAGGGCATCAGCAATTTATTGTTTACGCAGGTGACATTATTTCAAGATCACTTAAAACTATTGTTAAAGAAGAGAGCACAACATTCATTAATTATAGTGCTTTATATCAGTACTGGTTTAAGAATAGCGAGGAATTACTTTGGATATCTGAACGAGACGGATGGAGACATATTTATTTATATAATTCTGTAACAGGGAACCTAAAAAAACAACTTACAAAAGGGGAGTGGATTGTGAAAAATGTAGTACATGTTGATGAGGATAATAAAAAAATCATATTTGTAGGTTGTGGGATGGACAAAAATGAAGATCCATATTTAGAAAAATACTATTTACTAAGTATGAACGACGGGAAGATAACTCCTCTTACTCCTGAAAATGCAAATCATAGGGTAACCTTTACTTCTGATTTTAAATATATGTTTGATACATTCTCGAGAGTAGATTTAGCTCCAACATTGGTTATCAGGTCAGTTGATAATAAAGGTGATGTTGTCTATAAACCTGAGCTCCAACCTGATATTTCTAAAGTTGTTGTTTCCGGATGGAAAATGCCTGAAGTTTTTACATCTAAAGGAAGAGATGGAAAAACTGATATATGGGGAGTGATTATAAGGCCCTCAAATTTTGATCCCAAAAAGAGATATCCTGTAATTGAATATATTTATGCCGGACCTCACAGTTCACATGTACCAAAATCCTTTTCCATCGAACATGCATTTACTGCGTTAGCCGAATTAGGTTTTATTACTGTAATGATAGATGGTATGGGAACATCAAACCGCTCAAAGGCTTTTCATGACGTATGTTGGAAGAATCTAAAAGACGCAGGATTTCCTGACCGCATTGCCTGGTTAAATGCAGCAGCAGCAATTTATCCTGAAATGGACATAGATAGAGTCGGAATATATGGTACTTCTGCAGGTGGACAAAATGCTATGGGTGGAGTGCTGTTTTATCCGGATTTTTATAAGGTAGCTGTTGCTTCGTGCGGATGCCATGATAATCGTATGGACAAAATATGGTGGAATGAACAATGGATGGGTTATCCTGTAGGAAAGGAGTATGAAGAAAGTTCAAACGTAGTTAATGCACATCTTTTGAAAGGAAAATTAATGCTTATTTTAGGTGAGTTGGACAATAATGTTGATCCATCAAGTACCTTACAAGTGGTGAATGAATTAATTAAAAACGATAAAGAGTTTGAGTTTGTAATGTTGCCTGGAGTAAGACACTCGTCGGGAGGAAAATATGGAGAAAGAAAACGTCGTGATTTCTTCATCAAGCATTTGCTTAATGAAGAAATACCAGAATGGAATAATAATGGATCGTAATTCATAATTTATAAGAACCATAAAGTATCAATTCCATAGCAAATTTAATAATATCCAAGTATGTGATTTATAATTGTTAAAACATAAAATATTACAATGAAAAAGACAGTAGTAATTTTACTTTTATTGGCAATGATTGTTGGAAGTTGTCAAAATCGATCCAAAGCAAGTAGTTTAATGCCGTCAACACTTGTTCAGTTGGTAGATACACCAGAAATATCTACTCCACCCAGTGAATTAAATTTGGACCCATTCTACAAAAAATACATGAATGTAAACGGGATTCATGTGACTAGTTCGTGGCGTGTGCCTGATTCATGCTTTTATGCTGCATATATAACGATTAAAGCGTTAACGGATATATTGCCGGAAGAAGTCATGAAATCAATGACGAGTAGAAACACGCGTATTGGCATTATGGCTCGTTATGAAGGAACAACGGATATCCCGGAACATGCTCATCTGGCCAATGACACATCACTCAACTGGGATGTCAGAGCACGCGGTTTAGGAGGCTCATTAAGATTGCCACTCAGTACGTGTGCTGAAGAAAATATTTTAGCATATCAAATAGATAAATATCACGCTGAAGATATTTTAATACATGAATTTGCCCACACAATTCATTCAGTTGGTATTGTTCCAATTAATCCGGATTTCAACAACAGGCTTCAATCACTCTTAGATGCTGCACTGGAAAAAGGACTTTGGAGAAATACATATGCCGCGACAAATATTTATGAATATTGGGCAGAGGGGGTACAAAACTGGTTCAACGTCAATGCTGAAGTAAATACCGATGAGGGAGATGGAAAACATAACAAAATAAATACACGTGACGAATTGGAAAATTATGACCCAGGATTATACAAAATATTATCTGAGTATTTTCCAAAAATAAATAATGATATTAGCAGACATAAAAAGATAAATGTATATGATTATGGAGTCAGGTAGTCTTAAAATGATCAGAATAATTTGTTTTTTTATCGCATTCACCGTTTTTTTTGCATGTCAAAATAAAGAAGTAAATGATACAATAATTCCTAATTTTTCATTTGAAAAAGCATCACTGACGGTTGTTGATGATTGGTACCCAGAGCCACGTTCGAGAGATGCAATTACTTTTTATGACTTTGAGAGCCACGAAGGAAAAAGAAGTTTAATGATTAGTAGTGACAAGCCCTCAAATGCTAGGTGGATGGCTAAAGTTGAACTTAAACCTTGGTCAGAATATAGATTTACAGGGTGGATAAAAACTGATAATTTAGAAACGAACAGAGGTAAAGGAGCGGGTTTTAGATTTGATGCTTTCAATATTGACTATCCAGGCCTTACGGGTACTAACGACTGGACAAAAATTGAATTTGTTTTTAATAGTGGCGGTGATGATTCTTCAGTGCTCTCATGTCTTCTCGATGTGAACGGAATGGCAACAGGAAGAGCATGGTTTGACGATTTAGCAATAGAACTTATCTCATCTGAAAAGATAAATACCTCCGTATTAGTAGATCTCGCCGATACTAAAGAGCCAATGTCTAAATATATTTACGGACAGTTTATCGAGCACATGGGTAAATGTATCTACGGAGGGATTTGGGCCGAGATGCTTGAGGATCGCAAATTTTGGTATGCTCCTGGGCAAAGAGAGTCTCCCTGGCAGCTGATAGGGAATAAAGAACTTTTTTCTATTGATAAAATTGCCCCATTCACTGGTGATAAAACACCTATTTTAGGTGCTAATGACAGTTCTGCAGCCATTATTAAGCAATCGGGGTTAGGCTTAAGGCCAAATTTGCCATATAATGGACGTATAATTCTAAAAGCTTCGCCGGGAATAACCGCTGTTAATGTTACTTTGGAATGCGGTAAACAATCTCAAACTGTCAAGATAGATAATATTGGTACTGGCTTCTCTCCCTATCCAATAGAGTTTCTTTCAGAAGAGTTAACGCACAATGCCTCATTGTCCATTGAGCCAATTGGTAATGGAAAAGTATGGGTTGGGACTGTTAGCCTTATGCCCTCTGATAATATTGAAGGTTTTCGATCAGATGTTATGGCGCTGTTGAAAGAGCTTGACTCTCCTGTATATCGTTGGCCAGGTGGAAATTTTGTTAGTGGTTATGATTGGAAAGATGGTATTGGTGAGCGTGATAAGCGACCTCCTCGTAAAAATCCTGCTTGGCAAGGTGTGGAACATAATGATGTTGGGATTCATGAGTTTATAGCTTTCTGCCGGATTCTTGATACTGAGCCTTATATTGCAGTCAACGCTGGTCTTGGCGATTCAAATCAAGCTCGTGAAGAAGTAGAATATTGCAATGGTTCAATGGAAACTCCCATGGGAAAACTTAGAGCAGAAAATGGACATGCTGAGCCGTGGAATGTAAAATGGTGGTCAATTGGGAATGAAATGTATGGAGATTGGCAGTTAGGGCATATGTCAACAGATGATTTCGTGAAAAAGCATAACGATTTTGCGGATGTTATGCGAAGTGTGGATCCTGATATTAAGCTTATAGCTGTAGGTGAATTGGGTGATTGGGACAGAATGGTTTTATCGAACTGTTCGGAAAGTATGGATATGATCAGTGAGCATTTTTATCGTCAGGACTGGCATGGGGGTGGACTAATGACTCATGTGAAACAAATTCCTGATGCAATACGACAGAAAACAGATGCTCATCGTAAATATCGTCAAGAAATACCTGAATTGAAAGGGAAAGATATTCGTATTTGTATGGATGAATGGAATTATTGGTACGGGCCCCATATATACGGAGAATTAGGAACAAGGTATTTTATGCGTGATGCAATGGGAATAGCTGCTGGGCTTAACGAATATTCAAGACAAAGCGATATGGTCTTTATGGCCAATTATGCGCAAACGGTAAATGTTATTGGATGTATAAAAACTAATACAACAAGTTCTGTTTTTGACGCAACAGGACAGGTTCTTAAGCTTTATAGAAAGCAGTTTGGAACTATTCCTGTAACTCTAAGTGGAGAAACAAGACCATTTGATATCGCTGCTGCACTTGACAAAGAAGGTAATAAATTGACAATTTCTGTAGTTAATCCAACGAGAGAACAAATAAGTATGCCGCTCACTCTGCTTAACGGAAAGATTTCCAAAGAAGGAGAATTATGGCAGGTGACCGCACCTGATGATATGGCAACAAATGAACCTAGTTATCCTGAAAATGTGAAAATAAACGGGCCAGTTAAAGTCCTATCAGGAAAAAACTTGACAATTGAACCTGTAAGTATCAATTTATTTGTATTTGAATTAGAGAACTAATGAATAAGTTATTTTTAGAAAACCATGAGAACAAGAAAAAAAAACATAATATTGTTAACGGTTGCTATTGTAGTAAGTGCCTTTGCGCAGTCATGTGGTTCGGGAGGTACGATTAAGTCGGATAAAGATAACTTGGCGATTATAGCTAAGCCAACAGTAGTCACCGTTAATGGGCAAAGAGAGGTGCCTGAACTTAATGATGGGCTTATACCTGATAGTGTAAATAGGGAGATGCGCCGAACGATGTCAAACCCTAACAGACAACGGAGGCAATCTAACTTGAATGTTATGCAATACGTGTACATATGGGAAAAGCCAGTGACAATTAATGAAGCAGCATTGTTTTTTTATGATTATGAAAATTTTGTAAAACTACCACAGGCCTATAGATTTAAATATTGGAATGGAGAAGAGTATATCGATGTCGAGAGTCCTGTAGGTATGGGTATTGAGAATAATAAATTCAACAATACAATCTTTAATGAAGTGTTAACAACCAGGATGATGCTTGAGGTTGACTCTGTGGAACGTTTTTTTTCTCCCATATTAGAATGGCAAGTCTTTAAACCTGAAAATGCTCCGGCTGTCGCCCCATTAATTATTGCAGGGGAAGATCGTATGGTAATAACCGAAGGAAGGACATATCTTTCGGGCATTATAAGAAGTGTAGGAGCATTAAAGAAAGTTCGCTGGACTGCGACAGGGCCAGGAGTAGTTGATTTTGAAAATGCAAAAGATGATACAACTAGTGCAATATTTACAGCCCCTGGAGAATATGTACTTACTCTTTCTGCACAAACAGGAAAAATGAAATCTTCCTCTTCTCTCAATGTCACAGTTGTAAATCCTCCTGAGGAAAAGAGATTGGACGTTGTTTACACTCATCAATACAAGATTGATAATCCTCTTTGGAACGATCGGGCTAAAGCCCTTATTGTTAATTGGATTCCTCATTGTATTAATATGATTGAAAGGACAAACCTTGATCGAGGTCAAGGTGGTTTAGACAACTTTATTGAGGCAGCTAAGGCACTTCGAGGTGAACCACATGGAAGACACTTAGGTTATGTTTTCTCCAACGCATGGGTTCATCAGACCATTGAATCGATGTGTATCGCATTAATGGTTGACCCACAGGGAGACAGAGATATTATCTCAGCTCAGGAAAAAATGAGAAAAACTTTGGAGAAGTGGATACCAATCATACTTGCTGCACAAGAACCTGATGGATATCTCCAAACGGCTTACACCCTTCGGGATACAACTAGATGGAAAGAGAGATGGGCGCCTGAAACACGTGCAAATCATGAAGGATATGTTGCAGGATATTTTATAGAATCTGCCATAAATCATTATACCCTTACTAATGGAACAGATAGAAGGCTTTATGATGCAGCTAAGAAACTTGCAGACTGCTGGGTTACGAATATTGGCCCGGGTAAGAAAGTTTGGTACGACGGGCATCAAGAAATGGAACAGGCGCTGGTACGTTTCGGACGTTTTGTGAATGATATGGAAGGAAGTGGTCGTGGTGATAATTATATTGAGCTAGCGAAATTTTTACTTGACAGTCGCAGTGGTGGTTCAGAATATGATCAGAGTCATGTCAAAGTCCAACAACAATATGAAGCTGTGGGACATGCCGTTAGGGCGGTCTATAGTTATTCAGCTATGGCGGATGTGGCTGCCGAGACAGGTGATATTGATTATCAGAGTGCAGTTATGTCTCTATGGGATAATATGATCAACAAGAAATATTATGTAACTGGAGGCATTGGTAGCGGAGATACGTCCGAGGGCTTCGGTGAAAATTATTCATTACGAAATAACGCCTATTGTGAATCATGTTCGAGTTGTGGGTTGATTTTCTTTCAATATAAAATGAATCTCGCGTATCATGATGCAAAATATGCCGATTTATATGAAGAAACGATGTACAACGCGTTACTGGGTTCGCTTGACTTTGAAGGTAGAAACTTTTTCTATACCAACCCTCTTTCATCAAACCGTGTCCGATCTGATTGGCATAATTGCCCTTGTTGCGTTGGTAATATTCCAAGAACACTCCTTATGATTCCGACATGGACATATGTAAAGAGCGAAGACGGAATCTATGTTAACCTTTTCATTGGAAGTACAGTTAATATCAATAAGGTTGCAGGCACTGATGTAGAAATAATACAAAAAACTGACTATCCGTGGAAAGGAGAAGTATTAATGACTATCAATCCTGCAGAATCTAAAAAGTTTACCATATGGGTTAGAGTTCCCAATAGAAAAACGAGTGATCTTTATACCTCTTTCCCGGAACTTAATTTTATAAACTCTCTCAAGGTAAATGGTGAGGATGTGCCTCTGCAGGCTAATAAAGGATATGTGCCTATCACAAGGGAATGGAAGAAAGGTGACATGATTTCTTTAATCATTCCTATGCAAGTACAACAGGTAGTTGCGGATGAAAGAATTGAGACTGACAGAGACAAAATTGCTCTCAGGTATGGCCCACTTATTTATAATGTAGAAAAGATAGATCAATCAGATATTGAACACAATATTGGTGATTCACCTCTTGTAAGTGAATGGCGTGACGATATGTTTGGTGGTATTATAACAATTAATGGTAAATGGAGTGATGGGAGTAACTTTCTTGCTATTCCTAATTATTTAAGATTGAACAGAGTTTCTACATCTGATACCCCTAGAGAAGGTGAACAAGTGAGAGAATTTTCGCCTACCTCTGTAGTTTGGATAAACAAACAAGCTGATTAATACGATGAGAACAAATATATAAGCATTCTTATTCTTTCACTACTGTATTTCGCGAGCGGACAAATGACCATTACCGCACAAAATATTCCAAACGAACATGTATTACAGAGTGAAAGAATGAGAGCTCTTATTACACCTGATGGATTAATATCTGTTACTAATCCTCATGACATTTTCAAAGTAGACATAGTAAACAGTAATAATCTATAGGGAAAAATAAAAATAGTTTATGGAACAGGCAACAAAGAATGGGTTAAGATGTCTCAGGACGAAGCAAAGATGACAACATCTCAGGGTAATGAGTTGTTATTACAATCAGATAATTCAGCTGAATTAATTTTGTTAAAACAAAAATTCTCTTTAGTTGAGAATGCTCTTGACTATGAAATAGAGGTTAGTGTAAAAGGCAAAGATGAAGCTGAAATTGGAGATCTTGCGCTTTACCTGCCCTGGAGTATAGCTCGCAGTAAAAATCCAGACACTATTTTTGAAAAGAGCTTTACCCAACATCAAATATCTATAGATAGAGTAAGTAACTAAATATAGGGAAT
>ENA-UOOM01001309-UOOM01001309.1-fermentation-metagenome-genome-assembly--contig:-NODE-1309-length-24363-cov-4.427843_pt1 | contig 24363 bp, 17 predicted proteins | sample MGYA00245781_ERZ724031 | MGnify/ENA primary metagenome ERZ724031 (study PRJEB28704, sample SAMN03018317) | fermentation metagenome | biome: anthropogenic terrestrial biome; feature: soil; material... | reverse complement strand
GCGCACCCGAATCATCCAAAGTTTCCACCAATATTTTTGCCAAAAACGCGGCGTTTTCGGTCTGCTGCCACTCGACATTGATCAGCCTGTCACCGTCTTGCATATTGAGCACATTTACGCAATCCATGCGGTGGACCGTCACACCGCGCCCCCGTGTGATAAAGCCGATGGCCTCATCACCGGGCACCGGGTTGCAACATTTGGCAATGCGCACCGCCATATTCGAAAATCCGCCGATTTTAATCGCCTTTTCCACGGCGTTGTGGCTTTTGTCCGCAGCAGATTTAACCGTCTTTTCTTTTGGCGGAAAATCTTCGGGAAAGTCTGTGATGATTTTTCGCAGAATTTGACCTGCCTTGATGCCTCCATAGCCGACAGCCGAGTGCATCTCCGCCAGGTTGGGATAGCCGTATTTGTTTAACGCATAATCCCAATATTTATTTTGATTAAATTTTTCGTGATTATAGCCCAGTCGTTTCATTTCTGTCTCAAGCATTTCTTTGCCCTTGACAATATTTTCTTCACGCTCCGCTTTTTTGAACCAATTTTTGATTTTGTTTCGCGCATTGGAGCTTTGAACGATTTTGATCCAGTCGCGGCTCGGTCCCTTCGAATTCGGGGAGGTGAGGATTTCTACAATATCGCCGTTTTTCAATCGATACGAAACGGGTACAATTTTTCCGTTTATTTTTGCCCCCACGCATTTATGTCCGATATCCGAGTGAATGCGGTAGGCAAAATCCAGCGGACAAGAGCCGGCAGGCAGGTTTTTTACATCCCCCTGCGGCGTAAAGACATACACTTCATCGGCAAACAAATCTCCTTTGACCATCTCCAAAAAAGCGCCGGAATCGTCCACTTCATTGTTCCATTCCATTACTTGTCTCAGCCAGGTTAATTTTTCGTCAAAGGTGTTTTTCTCTGTTTTTCTTTTTGCCCCTTCTTTATACTTCCAATGGGCGGCAATACCGTATTCTGCCACTTTGTGCATTTCATCGGTTCTGATTTGCACTTCAACGGGGTGTGTTCCCGGCCCCATCACCGTGGTGTGCAGTGATTGATACATGTTGGGCTTGGGCATTGCAATATAGTCTTTGAATTTCCCGGGAAGTGGTGTAAAGGCCGTGTGCACAATGCCCAATATGGCATAACAGCTTTGAATGTCTTTTACCAATATGCGAATTGCCAACAAATCATAAATTTCTTCAAAATTGCCGATTCGCTGCAGCTTGCGATAGATACTGTAGAAATGTTTTGCCCTGCCTTCAATGCGATATTCAATTTTTGTCCCTTTTAACTTCATTTCCAACATTGCAATAAATTGCTCAATATAGGCTTCGCGCTGGGCTCTGTTTTGCGCTACCTTGTCGACAATTTCATAATACGCCTCTTCGTTTAAATAGCGGAAAGAAATATCTTCCAGCTCCCATTTGATTCTAAATACCCCCAAACGATGCGCCAAAGGCGCATACACGTCCAATGTTTCTTGCGCTTTTTCTTTTCGTTTTTCTTCAGGCATATATTTAATGGTGCGCATGTTGTGAAGTCTGTCGGCCAATTTGATAAAAATAACTCGAATATCTTTGGCCATGGCCATGAGCATTTTTCTGAAGTTTTCAGCTTGCTCTTCTTGCTTGGTGCGAAACTTCAGTCGGCTGATTTTTGTAACGCCGTCTACTATGGAGGCAATTTCTTTGCCGAATTTGTCTTCCACATCTTCGAGGGTATATTTTGTATCTTCCACAACATCGTGCAAAAGCGCCGCGGCAATGCACACGGCATCAAACTGCAAATCCGCCAAAATATAGGCAAGCGCCACCGGGTGAATCAGGTATTCTTCTCCGGATTCACGGTATTGTCCCATATGTGCATCCTTGGCAAGGGCAAAAGCCTTGCGTATCAGTTCGCCGTCTTCTTCGCTCATATACGATTTTGTGTTTTTAATCAATTTTTCGATCATGTAGTTTTACCCTGCTTTACATTCACTTTCGCACAAACAAAGGCAGCTGAAAAAAATTATTTCTTAATATTTAATTTTACCATTATCTCGCTGCGATAGATATCTTTTTTTTCCTTTTGCGGCAGCTTTTCTATCCTCATCCTATCTTTTTTCGCATCATAGCTATATTGTATCAACTCAAGAGAGGAAAATACATCTATTGCCAGCCTCAAGGTAAAATAATCAAACATCCCTTGATGTTTTTGATTGATATGGGTTAGAAATGTTTCGAAACGGTTTTCGCACAACGCGTCCAAATCGCTGAGACGCACAAATAGATATGCTAACATTTCCCGATTCAAAACGATTGTGTCTTGATAAGGAACACCGTCAACAAATTGCGCCTTTCTGCCTGCATATAACCTTTTTTCATATTCGCCCATGCTGTTGGCTTCCAGAACAACAATCTTTCCTTGGCGCGGCACAGTAAGCGGGCACATCAAAATGTATTTTTGTGTATTTTGATAATTCGAAATTTCATTAAAACAAATTTCAAATGATTCTTCGATTTTCTTCCAACGCAAGAAGCGCATCAATCTTTTGTATATTGCATAGGAATGCGCAATCAAGATATCGCCTTCAGCCGTTTGCTCAACCGCCTCTTCTATCACCGCCTGCACCCATTCATTTTTTTCGGGGACATATTTATCGTCTTTTAAAAATTGCTCAAAATGCCGATAGGCAGCCCGCTCGTGCTGCATTTTTTGATCCTGATAAAAGAAAATATCTTTGATTTCATACTCAATGGAAGAAACTTGCCTAAAGGTATTCATTTGCGGAAAGAGCAAAATATCACTTTTGTCACCTGCGCGCGCCGTTTCAAAAGATGCCCGCTGCGAAAAAGCAATGGCCCTCGTCATCTTTGTTTTGCTGACCACTTTGCAGGAAATATGTTTTTGCTCCATGCCCACCGGCGTTATGTTTTCTATCGTGCAATCATTTAATCGAATAATCGGTTTTGGATTTCCAAAGCCAAAGGGGGCTAAATACTCCATTTGCTTTATGAAGACTTCGCTAAAGGCTCCGTCCGTTTTTTCCATATCATAAAATTGTGTTTTATAAAACAGCGACGCAATATTTTTTTGCAGCGCATAGGCGTTAAGCGCCTCAGAAAAGGCTTGTATGTTTTTTGTCGGCAAGCTCACCCCCGCCGCCGCACTGTGTCCTCCGAACCGCTCAAGCAAGTGTGACGAATCTTTGAGGGCTTCAAAAATATTAAAGCCCGCAATGCTCCGCGCCGAGCCTTTGCTTTCTTCCTCGTTTTCAGCAAGTAAAATAAAAGGACGATGGTATTTTTCCATCAGGCGGCCCGCCGATATGCCCAACACGCCTTCATGCCAATTTTCGTGCGACAACACCCACACGGCTCTGCTGTGCACACCTCGTTGAATGACCATTTCGTCGGCTGTTTCAAAAATCGTCCTCTCTTCTTCTTGCCGATAGGCGTTGATTTCAGAGAGAATAGCCGCTTTTTTTCTTGCCTGTGCAGGCTCATGGCTGCAAAACATCTCAACCGTCTCATTGGCATCTGTCATGCGCCCCGAGGCGTTGATGCGCGGTGCAATTTGAAAACTGATATCCGAAGCTTTGATTTGCCCGGGGACAATGTTGGCATCTTCCATCAATTGAATCAACGCCGCATTTTTCGTATTTTTTATTTCCTTCAGTCCCAGCGCAACAATGAGCCTGTTTTCTTCTGTCAGTGCAACCATATCCGCAACGGTACCAATCATCGCAAAGACCATCAACTCTTCCATATTCGGCTCCGCTACTTTTTTATGCAGCAAAGCCTGGGCAAGTTTCAGCGCAACACCCGCGCCGCAAAACAGCGAACCCGAAAGGTTTTCTCGAGGATTTTTGGGATTCAAAACGGCATAGGCTTCAGGAAGCATCTCCAAACACTCGTGGTGATCTGTGATGATGACATCCATGTGATGTTGTTTGGCATATAATATCTCTTCAAACGCCGTTGCTCCGTTGTCCACCGTAACAATCAATCCGGCACCGTCTTGTCGCATTTTATCAATGGCGTTTTTGTTCAATCCGTATCCTTCTTCAAACCTGTTAGGCAGCAGCGTTGCCACATTGGGCGTTGTGCTCAGCAGTGTTTGATATAAGATACACGTAGCCATAATGCCGTCTGCATCATAGTCCCCGTAAATATAAATTTTTTCGTCGTTATCAATGGCGCGCCTAATTCTCTCAACAGCCTTTTGCATATCGCGAAACAAAAACGGATCTGTCAAATTTTCATACCGCGCATGCAAAAACAACTCGGCTTCATCCATTGTTGCAATGCCTCTGCCAATCATCAACTGCGCGATTTCTTTTTCAATTTTGTATTTTTGCACAATATCCTCTGCCAAATCGGCAGAGGATATTGAAGGGCGTTTTTCCCAAATACTATATTTTTGCATGATATATTTTCCTTAACTAAGGCCTATGCTTTCTGTTTTTTGTATCCGGTTTTTTTGCCGGGCTTGGTGTCAATCTTATTTTTCTTTCTTTTATCTGCCGCCTCCTGCAGCTTATACCACAGCGGGCTGGCTATGAAAATAGACGAATACGCACCGCCTACAAACCCTACAATCAACGGCAGCGCAAAATCTCTGATATCCGCTACACCAAAAATATAGAGCGTGGTAATGGCAATGAGCGTTGTCAGTGTCGTGTTTATGCTTCTGCGCAGTGTTTGTGTGATGCTGTCGTCCACCAGCGTAACATAGTCATATTTGCCGTAAGATTTTCTGTTTTCTCTGATGCGGTCAAACACCACAATGGTGTCATTGATCGAGTAACCCAAAATGGTCAATATTGCGGCAATAAAGGGGGTGTTTACTTCAATTTGCATGATGGCATAAACACTCAACATAATCAACACGTCATGCAGCAGGCACAAGATGGCTGCCACGCCAAACCACAATTCAAAGCGAATGGTGATATAAATGAGCATGCAAATAACCACAAAGATGGTTGCCCACAAAGACTGTCTCGCCATTTCGCCGCCAACTGCGGGACTCACTTTGTCTATGGAGAGCAGTGCACTGTCTTCTAACTGATAAGTGGTTTGAAAATCCGCAAACATCGCTTTGCGCACCTCTTCGCTCAAATCCAATTTTGTGCTGACAATCGCCTGTGTTTTTTGTTCACCGCCATAGGTAATGACTGCGTTTTTATCGTATTTATCCGTAATGGTTCGAACTTCCTCGGTTGTAAACTCTTTGCCCAATTCGATGTTGACAATGGTTCCGCCTTGAAAGTCAATGCCGTAATTGAGCCCCTTTGTAAACAAAAATCCCATTCCCACCACAATCAGCACAAGAGAAATCAGAAAAAATGTCTTTGCGTGTTTCGTAATATGCAGCCTCATACTTTCTTCTCCTTTGCGCCGTAATATTTAGCTTCCGCAAAAATTCCCGTGGAGTATACCAATTTCAGCAATTGCTTGGTGATAAACACCGCCGTAAACATGCTGACCAAAATACCGATCATCAACGTCAACGCAAAGCCTTTTACGGTTCCCGTGCCGACAATAAACAGCACCAGCCCCGCAATCATTGTCGTGATATTGGAATCCAATATCGTCGTCATCGCTCTTTGAAAACCGTTTTTGATTGACAAGAGAATACTTTTTCCAAGCATCAATTCTTCACGGATTCGTTCAAAAATAATAACATTGGCATCCACCGCCATGCCGATAGACAAAATAATGCCCGCTATGCCCGGCAGGGTCAATGTCACCTTCAGTGCCGCAAGAATAAACATTGTAATCAACGTGTAGACAATCAGCCCCAAGCACGATACAAATCCCGGCACCTTATATAAAACAATCATGAAAATAAAAATCAACAAAATCCCTATCCCCGCGGCAAACATGCTGGAACTGAGCGCATTTTGTCCCAATGTGGGTCCAATGGTTCTGATTTCCACAGGCGTTAGGCTAACGGGCAGCGCACCGCCTTTGATAAGCATCGCCGTCTTGCTTGCCTCTTCCAAAGAAGCCATGCCTTCAATGACTGCCTGGCCGTTGGTGATAACGGCATTGACCCTTGGCGTGGAAATATCTCTGCCGTCCAAGTTAATGGCAATAATCTGTCCGTAATATTTTTCGGTTGCCTCGGCAAACAGCTTTGTTCCTTCGGGGCTAAATGCCAAACTGACCACAGGTTGGTTGACCCCGGCGCTGGTTTGCTGGTAGAGACCTTTTGCGTCTATCACATCTTTGCCTGTCAAAATCACCGTTCCGTCCGGTGCCAAAAATGTCAGTTGCGCCGTGCGGCCTATGATGTCTAAGGCTTCTTCCTGGTTGGCAATATCGGGTATCGAAATACGAATTCGATTGCTGCCTTGCTTGGTAATCGTCGGTTCTTTTACCCCCAAAGAGTCAATTCGCTCTCTGATTATCGTTACCGAACGCTCCACTGCGTCGCTGGTGCCCTCGCCATCTTCCGCCGCTTCCAAAACAACATAAACACCCCCGGTCAAATCCAACCCGTAATTGATTGACGAGGTGACCGGTTTAATATCATAATATCCCACGACTTTGCTCAGCGGCAGACCAAAAAACATCACCGCTGCCAACACTGCGAGAACAACGATCAGCACGCACAGTTTTACGACATTTTTTACACTAATCTTTTGTTGATTCATTGACGAATTTTTAATAAAACTCACCTCATTATCCTGTCAAAACACGTCCTGTTCTTAACAGCACTATTATAAAGCTTTTATAGAGATAGTCAACTTTTTTTCGCATTGACGACTTTGAGTGCCAATGCGTATTCAAGCCTCTTTTTCAATATTTCGCATGCTATTTCGTCTACTTGATGGATGTTTTGGTGCTTTTTGTAACTTGCCGCATAGCACCCGCCACCGCAATGGTATTTTGCCCAACAGGTTTGACATGCTTCTTTGGTCAAAATATTCGTATCGAAAAAATTTCGCCCGATGTCTTGATTTACAATACCCTGCCACACATCGCCCATATACATTTCGTCCACCGAGTCAAATTGATGGCACGGATAAAGCCGCCCGTCTACCGACACCACCATATAATCCGTTGCCGCACCACAGCCCGATATTTTTTTATAGACGCAAGGAGCACCTTCCAAATCAACATAAAAGTGAAAAAATGAAAAGGCTTTGTCTGTTCCTTGCCGTGCCAGATATTCCTTGGCAATGATGGCATATTCTCTGTCAAGTAACGCAATGTCTTCCTCGCTCAGCCCATAGGCAAAACCTTCTTCACTGCTCACAGGCTCGATGGAAATATGCTTTATGCCCAAATCAGACAAATGCACTACATCGTTGGAAAAGTCTTTATTCAGCGCCGTATAGGTCCCGCGCACATAATATTCTTTATCGCCTCTTTTTTTCAAAAATCGGAGAATATTTTTGATAATGATATCGTAGCTTTCTTGCCCTGTGGCGCAGGGGCGCATGGTGTCGTGAATTTCTTTTCTGCCGTCCAAGCTCAACACCACATTGTCCATATGTTCGTTGAGAAAATCTCCAATGTCTTCGTCTAACTTCAGTCCGTTTGTCGTCAAGGTAAATTTGAATTCTTTATCGGTTTGCCTTGCACGCTCCTTTGCATAATGCACCGTTTGTTTGACCACTTCAAAGTTTAGCAGCGGTTCTCCGCCAAAAAAATCTATTTCGAGATTTTTTCTTTTGCCGCTGTTTTCAATCAAAAAATCAACGGCACGCTTTGCCGTGGCTACATCCATCAGTCCTCGTTCTTGATGAAAACTTCCCTGTGCGGCAAAACAATAGGCACAGCGCAGGTCGCAATCATGGGCAACATTCAAACACAGTGCCTTTACCAGACCAAAATTGTCCGACGGCGCATAGATTTTTTCTTCTTCCAGCATCAACTCTTGCGCAATGAGGCTTCTCAATTCCTCGGCGGCTTTTAAAATATCTTCTTCGGGATAAATACCGCAAAAGCGCTCACACAACTGCGCGTCGGTCTCTGATGCAACGGTGCGCGCCACATCATAACCAACCTTGTCGGTTTCAAACAACACGCCGCTGACATTGTCATATAATATACAGATATCATCTTTAATAAATTGGTGCAGCATCGTCACACCCTGAAAACAAACAGTAAATGCTAAGCATTTACTGTTTGTTTTCCTTGTTTTCGCAAGATTGGTTGCCCACGGTGCAAGATGTTTTGCAAGCGGATTGACAAGCCGATCGGCATTCTCCGCATCCTGCTGTCTTCAACTCTTGCGCCTTGTTATTGATTTGTTTGATATGTTTCAATTTTCCGTCCCCCTTATTGCTGTAAAGTGTTATAATTATACCATAATCCTTTAAAAATACAAGCTGGGCAACATATGCCCTGTTTATTTTTGTGCCAAAAGAAATTTTAGAAGATTTTACTGTCTTTTAACACATTTTTAAGAATTTTGTTGTATCATGGGAATTTGAACAAATAAAGAATTAAGGCAAAACCAATGAAACATGTAGGTGTAGACATAGGATCAACAACCGTAAAGGTCGTTGTCCTCGATCAACAATATCATATATTATACAAATACTATGCACGACACTACTCCAAAGTCCGAACCGAAACTTTAGAGGTTATGAAACAAATTCGCTCCTTGTTGCAAAACGAACCTTTTACCATTGCCATTACGGGTTCTGCAGGCCTGGGCACAGCAAAACATACGGGTATTGAGTTTGTGCAGGAGGTATTTGCAACGCGCATTGCCGTGGAACATTTTATTCCTACGGCAGACGTTGTCATTGAGCTCGGCGGAGAAGATGCAAAAATTATTTTCCTCACCGGCGGCAGCGAAGAGCGCATGAATGGCACCTGTGCCGGCGGCACGGGCGCTTTCATTGACCAAATGGCAACATTGATGAACATGAGTGTGCCCGAATTGGACAAGCTCAGCTTCTCTCATAAGAAAATTTATACCATTGCATCTCGCTGTGGCGTGTTTGCAAAATCCGATATCCAACCGTTGCTCAACCAAGGTGCGCAAAAGGCGGATATTGCCGCAAGCATTTATCAAGCCGTCGTGGATCAAACCATCACAGGTCTTGCCCAGGGCAGACGCATTGAGGGCACCGTTGCCTTTTTGGGCGGTCCGCTGACATTTTTAAAAGGCCTGCAAGATCGATTCAGAGAGTCTCTTGATTTACAGGAAAACGCCATCTTCCCCGAAGATGCGCAATATTTTATCGCCATCGGTGCGGCAATGCATTCCGTAAACAGTACCGCCACATCCTATGACGATGTACTGCGCCGTCTCACCGATGCTGCACATGCCAAAACAACCATCGAAACCCTTCCTCCGCTGTTTTCAAACAAAGAGGAATATGAGGCGTTTTTGCATGCCCACCGCACCGACGATGTGCAATATTGTGATATTGCCACCTACGAGGGCGGGGCATACCTCGGCATAGACGCCGGCAGCACCACCACGAAAATGGTGCTGATTACCGAGGATTACAAAATATTGCATTCCTACTATGCCCTCAATGCCGGCGAGCCCATTCCCATTGTTTTAGAACAACTGAAGCAAATTTACGCCCTTTGTGGCGATCGCATTCGCATTCGCGGCTCCGCCGTCACGGGTTACGGCGAAGATTTGATCAAGAACGCATTTCAAATTGATACCGGGCTGGTCGAAACCATGGCACACTTTCGCGCCGCAAAATATTTTAACCCCGATGTAGACTTCATCATTGATATCGGCGGTCAAGATATGAAATGTTTCAAAATCAGAAACGACGTCATTGACTCCATTGTGCTCAACGAAGCCTGTTCTTCAGGCTGCGGCTCCTTCATCGAAACCTTTGCAAAGGCTTTAGGCTACGATATACGCGAGTTTACTGCTCTGGCGCTGCGTTCAACACACCCCGTCAATTTGGGTTCACGCTGCACCGTATTTATGAACTCCTCGGTTAAACAAGCGCAAAAGGACGGCGCCAGTATTGAAGATATTTCGGCAGGACTTGCCATCAGCGTCATTAAAAACGCCCTCTACAAAGTTATTCGAGCCAACAGCGCCGATGATATCGGCAAAAATATCGTAGTGCAGGGCGGAACTTTTTTAAATGACGCCATTTTGCGCAGTTTTGAGTTAGAAGTGGGCAGAACCGTGACCAGACCCTCTATTGCCGGGCTCATGGGCGCCTATGGTTGTGCACTCGTTGCCATGGACCAACAAAAGGAAACCTCCTCTCTTTTGCCCTTGTCGCAATTGGAAAGTTTTACCCACACCTCCAAGGCAACCACTTGCACGGCCTGCACCAATCGATGCAAACTGACCATCAACACCTTTGAAGGCGGTCATAAATTTATTTCTGGCAATCGCTGTGAGCGCCCCCTGGGCAAATCGCAAAAACGTGCCGTGCCCAATATGTATGAATTTAAACTCAATTATTTGACTTCTCTTACACCCAAAGAGGGCAGGTTCGGCAAAATCGGCATTCCCTTTGCCCTCAATATGTATGAAAACCTTCCCTTTTATCATGCCTTTTTAACCGCATTGGGCTTTGAGGTCGTTTTATCTGACGTTTCCACGAGAGAAATCTATCAGCTGGGGCAGCACACCATCCCTTCTGATACGGTTTGCTATCCCGCAAAGCTGATTCACGGTCATATCGAAAATCTGCTTGAAAAAGACCTTACAGTGATTTTTTACCCTTGTATGCCCTATAACTACGACGAAAAGAAGGGAGACAATCATTATAATTGCCCCATCGTCGCCTATTATCCCGAACTGCTCCACGCCAACATCACCTCACTGAGTGAAGTGAGCTATTATCACCCCTATTTGAGCCCGCACGACAGACGCGCCTTTGAAAAGCAGGCATTTGCTTTCTTTTCAGAGCATTATCCGATTACCAAAAAAGAAATCCGCGCGGCAACTAGTGCCGCTTATAGCGCATATGACGCTTATAAAAACGCCATTTACGATTTTGGCTACAAAACAATTAAATATGCCGAAGCCAATGATTTGGATATCATTGTTTTGGCGGGGCGCCCTTATCATGTAGATCCCGAGGTGCACCACGGCATTGACAAATTGATTACCTCTTTGTCTCTAGCCGTTATCAGCGAAGACGCACTAAGCCCTGTTATAGGCAAACAGCCCTCCACCGTCGTCAATCAATGGACCTATCACAGCCGACTCTATGCCGCAGCACGCTACATTGCCGATAAAGAGCACATGCACATGATACAGCTGGTTTCCTTCGGCTGTGGCCTGGACGCTGTTACCACCGACGAGGTGCGTTCCATTTTGGAAGGCGAAGGAAAAATATATACCCAAATCAAAATTGACGAAATCAACAATTTAGGTGCGGCGCGCATTCGAATTCGAAGCTTGCTTGCCGCAATAGACCAACTCAAAGAAAGGAAGGCGAAATAAACATGGCAACTCTACAATACGACAAAACCGGTCGTCTTCTCTTTACAAAAGAAATGAAAAATGAGTACACGTTGCTTATGCCGATGATGCTGCCCATTCATTTTGGTTTTTTTGAAGAAATTTTTAGATTGCACGGATACAATGCCGTTATTCTCGACACCACGGGTCAAGACATCATCGACGAAGGGCTGCGCAGTGTGCACAACGACTTTTGTTATCCTGCGCTTCTTACCACGGGTCAGCTTTTACACGCTTTGAAAAGCGGCGAATATGATATGAACAAAACCGCACTGGTCATGAGCCAAACAGGCGGCGGTTGTCGTGCATCAAATTATATTCACATCATTCGCAAAGCGCTGAAAAATCAAAACCTGGAACACGTGCCCGTTATCTCCTTTAATCTGGTCGGCATGGAAAAAAATCCCGGCTTTAAAATGACGCCCAAAATCATCGCACAGTTGACCTACGCGGTAATTTACGGTGACTTGCTTATGTGGATTTCCAATCAAACAAGGCCTTACGAAAAAAATAGCGGCGACACCGACCGACTGCTTGAGAGCTGGATGCGTGCCATCAAAAGAGAGATTCAAAAATCCACGAGCTTTTTGCCCAAGGCTGCCAATGAAAAGTTTATTCAAATCGTTCGCGACTTTCATGCCATTGAGCGAACGACCCAAGACAAAATCAAAGTGGGCATCGTGGGTGAAATCTACATCAAATATGCCGCATTGGGCAACAACAATCTGGAAGAATTTTTGCATAACGAAGATGTAGAGGTTGTTATGCCGCCTTTACTGGACTTTGCACTGTATTCGCTGAATAATGTGCTGGTGGATTATCGCATCTACCATAAAGGCTATATCAAAACCACTGTCGTAAAGTGGATTTTCCGCTTCATCTATGCGCTACAAGACAAAGTCAACAGCGCCATTGCCAATTATTCCGATTTTCGCCCGATGCAATCCTTCGAGCGCATCAAAGAATTGGTCAAGGGCTATGTCGACACCGGCAACAAAATGGGTGAAGGCTGGTTGCTCACGGCAGAAATGCTGGAGCTTATTGATGCAGGCATTGACAATATCATCTGCACACAACCCTTTGGATGCCTGCCAAATCACATTGTGGGCAAGGGTATGATTCGCCGCATCAAGCAAAATCACCCCGAGTCTAACATCGTTGCCATCGATTTTGACCCCGGTGCAACCAAAATCAATCAAGAAAATCGCATCAAACTAATGCTTGCCACCGCGCGCAGAAACATGCAGTCAACCTCTTGCCGAATTCCGGCTTTAGAGACGGGCAAACAAACAGTATAAGCGTCTCAAAAAAGACAAAAACCTCTCCGAATGCTGGAGAGGTTTTTTATGGTGCTAAAACGGATAAGACAAGGTAGACAATGCCGCTTGCAAAGATTACCATATCCGCAAAATTGACAATGATAAATTTTTTCCCGATGGCAATTTGCAAATAGTCGATTACGCCCCCATGCCTGATTCTGTCAATGGTGTTAGACACCCCTGCCGACAACAGTGCAAGCAGCAGATAAACCTGCACAGAGTCGATACCTAAAACCAATACCTCCATCAAAATCATCCACGTCATTAACGCAAACGCCACAAAAAAAATGGCAATAAAAAACAATTTGGAACGTCTTTTTCCAAACCCCAAAAAGCCTCCGGTGTTGATTACCGGTCGCAAGAACACCTTGCTTGTTCTCGTTTTTTGATATTCGCGCTCCGACCATTTTTTCATTATCCGGTATTTGATGTATTGGTCTGTACCAATAACTATCACAGGCAATGCGCATAGCGAAATAAGATATATATTGTTCATTTTTTATCTCGGTTTTCATTAAAATCTTTTTCATTATATCATGCTTTTTCTCCTCACTCAAAACACCTTACCGCCGATTATGCTGCGGCATTGTATAATCTGCGTGATTTTTTTGTAAATTATTGTAAAATGCCCACATCCATTCAAAACTGTTCGGTATAATCTGTTAAAAAGGAGGAGTGTTTATGAAAAATGCCGATTTAAAAGATTTAAAAAATCTCCACAAAGAACTCTTGGAACTAAAACAAGACATTTTATCAAACGGACAAGAAATCATTTCTCGTTGGTCTGCAGACATCGACGACCAAGACACACTCTACAGCATACAAAATCTCGCTTATTACATGGCTTTTCGCAAAAATGATCTCAGAGCACTTCAATCAAAATTGCAGCGCTATGGGCTCTCTTCCTTAGGCAGATCAGAATCTCGCGTCATTGAAAGCATCGATACCATTCTTGTAAGCATTGCCGCCATTCTCGCAACGAACACCTCTCTTGGATATCCTTCCAAGGAACTATTCTATCGCGGCCAAAAAATACTGGAAAAAAACACCGATCATGTTATCGGTCCTCAGCCAGCTGATCGCTATACACGTATTATGGTCACCCTTCCCACTCAGGCCGCCACCGACAAATATCTGATTTACTCCCTGATCGAAAACGGAACAGATGTGGTGCGTATCAATTGTGCCCATGATCATGCCGATATTTGGAAAAAGATGATTAATAAAGTGAAAAAGGCCAATAAAGAACTCGAAAAAAATTGTAAAATTGCCATGGACATTGCGGGTCCCAAAATTCGCACCAAACGGCTTTTGACAACGCTAAAAGATGTCAAAATCAACAAAAATGATTTGCTTTTTTTGAGCGGAGAAGAATATTTAACGAACTATTATTCCATTCCCGTCGTCGTAGATTGCACTATTCCCGAAATTGTCAAGCACATTAAAGTGGGCGACCCTGTTCATATAGATGATGGTCACGTCCAAGGTGTTGTCGAAGACATCAAGCCCGAAGGCGCAGTTATACGCATCACCCATTGCTTTAAACAAGGCGGCGTGCGCCTTAAGTCCGAAAGAGGTCTTAGTTTTCCGAAATTGGATTACAAAACTGAAATTCTGACTGAAAAAGACAAAGAAGATTTGGATTTTGTTTGTCGCCATGCCGATATCATCGGTATTTCCTTTGTTAAAGACAATGAAGACATTCAGGAAATTCGCGTTTGCAACCTCAGCGCAAAAAAGATGTCAGCATAATGATTAAGATTGAAACACTCGAAATTATTGACGTCCTTCCTTCCGTCATTTTTAAAGCCATGACACAAAATCAAATTTGTGTCATGATTGCTAGGGGGGATCTTGCTGTGGAAGTAGGCTATGAGCGACTCTCTGAATTGCAGGAAGAAATTCAATGGATTTGCGAAGCTGCGCATATTCCTGTTATTTGGGCCACCCAAGTGCTTGAAAATCTCGTTAAAACAGGCATTCCCACACGTGCCGAAATGTCCGATATCACACTCGGCTCCAAGTCTGAATGTATTATGCTCAATAAAGGCGATTATTTAAACGATGCCGTGATATTGCTCAACGACGTGCTGTGCAGATTTGCAAAACATCAATACAAAAAAAGATCCGAAATTGCGTGCCTTGGGCATTGCCGGAAATATGTGGAATCAATAAAAGAGAAGGAGACCTTCTCTTTTATTATGGAAACACTTCTTTTATCAATCATAACTGTGGAAACGCTGCAAGTGGCGTACCTGTCCCTTTGACCAATCAGTAACAGACGCGACGCTGAAGAACAATTCATATATCGCCCGTTTTATTGTGTTCTGATTCCCTTCGGAGAATCCAAAATGCCAAACTCATATCCCTGATCCTGATAATAGCGTATAATTTCGGGCAATGCCTCTGCCGTGGCCGCTTCTGTCTCATGCATCAACAACACAACCACATTTTTATCACTGATGCGCTCTGTGGTGGCACGCACATTATTCATGATCATTTCCACGGTCAAAATGTCTTCACGCACCGAGTCTCCCGTGCTGACATTCCAGTCCAGCCAAGCAAGCCCCATAGAGCCCAGTCGGCTGTCTGCCTCCGACAAATTTTTCCAAGACATATGCCCGCCCGGATAACGATAGGCCGTAAACTCCGGCGCCTGACCCAAAGCCCACTGATAGCGCTGAAGCAGATTTTTTAAATCTTGTATAATATTATCCGCATTGCCGCTGCGTCCGGGATACAAATATCGATAATTATGGGAGTCGCTGTGCAAACCCACACTATTGCCGTTTTCCAACGCCAACTTTACCTGAGCTTCTCTGCCCGCAACATAGCCGCCGATATAAAAGAAAGTTGCGGCAATGTTGTGCGCCTTAAGTGTTTCAATCATTTTCATACCATGTTGCGAATGAGGTCCATCATCAATGGTAATAAAAACAATTTTTCTGTCGTTGGGATAGGTTGCAGATCGACTTCCAAAGCGCAGCCATTCTTGCACCTGCGCCGTCGAATAGATTTTTACCGCACCCATTTCTTTTGCCCGAAAAGCGGGCATTGCCTGCAACAAAGTATCTGCCCTCGGACATGCATGGTTCCGGATCTGCCCAATATGCATGCCACGCCTGCCTGCCATGCATCCTGCTGAGGAAAGCAGGCATATTATTAAAAACAATCCCACACATGCACGGATGATAGTTCTTTTTTTCTGCATCATTTGAGTCCTTTATGATATTACGTGTTATTATTAATTTTATTTTATCATCTTTTGATAAAAATTGAAACCGTCTTTCTTCATATTTCATTTTTCGAAACATTCAATTTCTTTTTGTCTTGCAAACATAAAAAACAGCGAGCCCCTATGGCACTCGCTGTTTTTTATTACATAATTTCTTCTGATATTATCTCCGTCTTTTTTCTGTTTCGATTGACAAAATATGTGATGAGTACAACCAAAACAATGGCGGGCACCGATGCGCCGACAACCAAATCCAACGCAAGGAAAATTCTGTATATCACAAATCCGACCAACCAAATAATCAAATTAATCCAGTCGACACCCGAGGTGATTTTGACTCTTTTGAGCAAGAAATAGTCCGTTGCCAAAATGGCAATCATCGGTGTAAAGCAAGAACCGATCAAATACAAAAACCGGTCAAAAAACGTAATGGGCACAAAGCAGGCAATCAACGTGCCAATGACAGTGACAATCAACGCAATTTTCTTTTCTGTCAGCACGTTGAAGATGGTTCGAAAGCTGATTGCCGCGGAAAGCGCGTCCAAATAGGTTGTGGTCACCGTGGAAAACACAATCACCAACAGTCCCGCAACACCCACGCCCAACAGGCTCATCAATTGCGGCACATCCGCAATGCCCGTGATGATGGCCGCCGCCATGCCGATTAAAAACATCCAACAACTCCCGATAAAATACGAAATATTGCTGATGCGATTTGCCTGCACAGGGTGCTTTGCTTTGCTGGTATAGTCTGCAATGACGGGCACCCAAGAAATAGGCATCGCAATGGATAATTCAATGGCACCGCTAAAGGTCATCTCTCCCGCAACCGCCGCACTTGCCGTCCCCGTAAAAGCCTTATAGGTAAGCACCACACACAGTATTGTCAAGGCAATTACCGTTGTCGAGTTTACTTTTTCCAAAAATTTTGCATCCAACAACACCCAAATCAAAATCAAACCGCCAATGATCAGAGAGCCGATGTAGATGGCTGCTGTGCCGCTGCGTCCCATAATGGCATTGAGCGCACCCGCGCCGTTTACCACCATCACCGCCGTCCAACCCACCAGTTGCAGTACGTTTAACACCGCAAAGAGCGTGCCTCCCTGACGGCCAAAAGATATCTTCAGCGTGTCCATTGCCTTCATTCTTGTTTGCGCGCCGATGTAGCCTGCGAAGTAAAGAAATATCCCTCCTATCAAATGTCCGATTACTATTGACAAAATTCCCTTTTGCCAACCCAGCGGCGCAACCAGTGTTCCCGCCAAAATCTCCGAAATTGAAATTGCCGCTCCCATCCACAACCAACCGTTTCCTATCGTGCTTGTCTTCCTTTCAGTCATCCTTCTTGTCTCCTTTATTTTTATGAAGGTGATCGCTGTCCTACCTACCGCACCGAACACATCTCTATTATTTTGCAAACAATACGGCAACCTTGCAAAAACACCTGCATATTCGTCTTACATCACACACTTTTTTCCAAAGGCACACTTGTCTTTTTTCTGTTTCGGTTGACGACATATGTAATGAGTATCACCAAAACAATGGCAGGCACCGACGCACCGACCACCAAGTCGAGTGCGAGGAAAATTCTGTATATCACAAATCCGACCAACCAAATAATCAGATTAATCCAGTCAATACCCGAAGTGACTTTGACCCTTTTGAGTAAAAAGTAATCGGTCACCAAAATGGCAATCATCGGTGTAAAGCAAGAACCGATCAAATACAAAAATCCGCCGAAATACGTAATGGGCACAAAGCAGGCAATCAACGTGCCAACGACGGTAACGATTAAAGCAAGTTTTTTCTCGGTCAATACTTTAAAGATCGTTCGAAAACTGATGGCCGCGGAAACCGCATCCAGATACGTTGTAGTTACCGTGGAAAATACAATAATCAATAATCCCGCCATGCCGACGCCTAGAAGGCTCATAATTTGCGGCACGTCCGCAATGCCCGTGATGATGGCTGCCGCCATGCCGATGATAAACATCCATGCACCGCCGAAAAAGTATGAAATATTGCTGATACGGTTTGCCTGCATGGGGTGTTTTGCTTTGCTGGTGTAGTCTGCAATCACCGGCACCCAGGATACAGGCATGGCAATGGACAACTCCACAGCGCGGCTAAAGGTCATCTCCCCGCCAATTACGCCCACGGGGTTGCCCGTAAAGGCTTTATAAGTCAGCACCAAACACAGCAACATCAAAGCAATGACTGTTGCCGAATTCACTTTTGCCAAAAGCTTTACATTGAGCATCACCCAAATAAAGATGAATCCGCCGACGATGGCTGAGCCGATGTAGATGGCCTGCGTGCCTGTTTGTCCCATCATGGCATTGAGCGCCCCCGCGGCGTTTACCACCATTACCGCCGTCCAACCGACCAGCTGCAACACGTTCAGCACGGCAAAAAAGATCCCCCCTTGCTGCCCAAAAGATATTTTGATGGTATCCATTGATTTCATTCGCGTCTGCGCCCCTATATAGCCCGCAAAATAAAGAAATATACCCCCGATGATGCGCCCCACCAATATAGAGAGCAGTCCCTTTTGCCAGCCGAGCGGCGCAATGAGTGTGCCCGCCAATATCCCCGAAATGGAGATGGCCGCACCCATCCACAACCAGCCGTTTGACATGGTGCTTGTTCTTGGTTCTGACATTTGCCTATTCTCCTTTATTTTTTGATTGCATCTTATTATTGTCCAACTCTCCCAGCAAATTTCGTCCCTTTAACGCTTTTAAAATGGCATAGGCAAGCGCTGAACCAATTAACGCGCTGAGAAAGAAGCTCGGCAAAAACGCCACCAGCGCCGTCTCTTTGCCCAATATCAACTGTGCAATCAACGTACTGACCACCGCACCCAAAATACCCGTGCCGATCAGTTCGCCCAAAGCGGCCCAGGCCACTTTCTTTTTCCATACATAAAACAATCCTGCAAACAGCGCGCCGATCATGCTGCCTCCAAAGGCAAAAATCGTTCCTGTGCCGATCAAATTGCGTATCAACGATGTCAAAAATGCTGCGGCCACCGCATAGGCAGGACCGAGCCACACTGCCGTGAGCACATTCATCAAATGCTGGATCGGCGCCGCCTTAAAAATACCGATTGGAATAACCACCAAACTGTTGCCGATAACGCTGATGGCAATGATGACGGAAGTAATAACCATTTTTCTTGTTTTGTTCATTTTTTTCACCTGTATTTTGTTACTTATTTTCTAACAATAAAATATTATTGATTTGTCAGCCCGCCGTCTACATAGAGGCTTTGTCCCGTCAAAAAGGAGCTGTACGGACTGAGAAAAAACAACACCGCATCGGCCACATCCTCTGCCTTCGCCAGTCGTCCCAGCGGCGTTTGCGCAAGCACCAACTCCTTGGTCTCTTCTTTTGTATCCGCTGTGGCCTTTGTGGGATAGACCATACCCGGCACCACGGTATTGACACGCACACCCATTCGCCCCAGTTCGTTGGCCATGTTGCGCCCGTAGGCTTCCAATGCCGCTTTGCCCACATTGTACGTGTGATAGGTGACTATAGGTCTTTTTACGAGATTTGAAGAAACCACCACAACTCTGCTGTCTTCCTTTTTTGTCAGCATCTCAAGCGTCAGATTCAACAATGCGTGCAGCGGCGCCACAATTTGCTTTTGTGCCTTGGCATATTCGTCCCAGTTAATATGCCAAGGATAAGGCCTGTTTTGCGCGTCAAATTTATAAGAAAACGCCGCATTAAAGACGATGCCGTCCAGTCTGCCGAACTCGAGTTGAATGTCCTCCACCATTTGCCCTATGGCCGCAGCGTCGGTCATGTCTGCTGCAATGCACCAACCGCCCCCATGGGTGGTTTGGTTACAGTCCTCTTCCACTTTTTTGGCTTGTTCGTGATTTTTCAAATAATTGATAATGACAAACGCCCCATGCTTTGCCAGTTGTCGGGCCGTCTCTGCGCCAATACCGCTGCTGGCGCCTGTTACCAAAATCACTTGATCTTTGAGCAAATCCGTCATTTTTCTCACCTCTTAATCCGTCGTGGTGCTGTATAAAACACCCTGTTGTTCCGCGGAATATTCCAAATCCACCATTTGCACAAAATCCATAAGACTGTGCCGCCCGTCGTGGTGCCAGCCCGCCTGGGGCAGCGTCATCTCTCCCAATCCGCAAATGCGGCTGATGCCCTCGTTTGCCAAAAATTCGCTCCAGGCAAACAGCTTCTCTGTGGGCACAGCCAGCCCCGCCGTCTGCAAAATCTTGCGCATTTTTTGCAGAAAATCCGATAATTCTTCTATATTTTTGAAAGAAACCACACTGATGGTTCTGTTCAGCGTGCCGGGAACGCCAAGCCTGCCAATATCTTTTTGACAAAACACAGCCCAGGCGCCTTCACGCGACACAAACAGTTCGCTTTCGTCTCTTTCCATCATCTCTATTTCACATTGCCCGATCCACTGACGCTGGCTGCTTTCTTCTCCGAAAGACAACTGCCTGCGCCCATAGCGCTTTTCATCTCTTGCCAGTTGCTGCGCGAGCATGCTGCCCACCTCTCGCAGCGAAATTGCATCATTTTCTTCCACAAAGATGACCTGCGGAGAATAGCACCCCTGCTGGTCATAAAACACAATATCCTTTGCCGCACGGCGCAGTGTATCGCCAATTTTTACATGGTCCAGCGCTTCCCCTGCTATCACAGAAAGACTGAGCTTGTGCCCGTAAGGCAAAAACCGCGTGGTAATCGGCACCTTTTGACGTATTTTTTCCACGGTTTCATTGTTTCCGTAAGCAGCCACCACGTCCGCCATGCCATAAATCGTCTTTTCCGTTTCTTCTTCGCCTCCCTGCCAATAGACCACGGCAAAAGCATTCGCCAATGCAGGCTCGTTTTCCGCCAGAAGACGGGCAAATAACCCCGTCATCAGCGGCTCGGCCGCGGAGACTTTACCAATGCTGCTTGATTTGACCAGGCAGGCCGAAATAAAGCTCCATAGTCCCAACGCAGGCACATTGCCTGCCCAAATATGACAACTGACAGGCATTGCCTGCGCTTTGACATAGCCGCCCGACACACCGGGGCGAAATCCTTCCAATACGGCAGGGTCCGCAAAATCCGCGCTTAAAAAACGGTGTAACTGATGGGCTTCAAAACGCTTTAAATACCTGGTAAGTCCCAGGCGAATTACTTCTTCATCATAGCCCGTTATCACAGGCAACCACTGCTGCGCCAATCGGCGAAGAGGATGCTCTTTGTCCAGCAGCTGTTTGATGGTTTTGTCAACGGCCTCGATGATTTTTGCCACGCTCAGGTTTTGTATTTGTCCGTGACGGGCTTTGAGAAACGTCATCAACTCCCTGCTGCTTTCTTTATTCAAACGCGGCAGGCGCAGTGTCAATTTATCGCCGAAATCAAAGTCGATTTCTTCGTAATGTCCCTGAAAATCTTTCGGTATGTAACCGCCGCTGTAAAGGGTTTTTTCAGCCATCACTGCCCACCGCTTTCATAAATTCTTCCAAACTCAGCGAACAGCCCTTTGCCTCACTGCCCTCTACGCGTCCCAGCAAAACAAACCCGTCTTCCTTTTCATAACCCATGTCTTCCGTCAGCAGCGCAATCACCGAATTGTAGTTTGCCAAGTCATAATGGACAATGACGCCGCACTCGCCCTTTGGCACGTCTTCTCCGCTGAGCGGGTCAATAAACCGCGTGCGCATCCAGTGCGGCCCATACATCGCCGCAGGCACCTCTTGGCTGGACTTGCTGTAATATTCTGTACTCAACTCCGTCATGCCATACATATTAATGCACCTGCCTCGCGGCACACCAAAGGTTTCACTGAGGCGGTCATAAAATTCATCCAAAGTCATTTGCTGTTTATAGGACTTAAACCCGCCGGTGTCAAAGAGCCTGCTGCCCTTGGGCAAAGCAAATTTTTCTTTCTTTTCTTCGAAATAGTCCATTACACGCGCCAGGCTATAGGTGGCGCCCAACAGCAAAAAGGGTTCATCGGCAGCCATCGCAGCTTTTAAATCCGCTGTGAGCGTCTCATAATCTATGTCTTCTCCCTTGATATAAAAATTCGTCTTGCCGATGCCAAAAGCCTTAGCACCCACTTCGAGATAGTGCGCCAGGCTGGAGTTGGGCATATGGCTCTCATCGGGAAACAGCACGCCCATCTTGATGTGTTCAAACTCCTGCATCACCATTTGTTTGAAAAAAGTTTTCATGGATAAATCGTATATCTCCGTGTCGGGGTGATAGTGCTTTCCCCGCACACTCGTCGTGGTGCCGCTGGTCATAAACACCGCGCCTGCCTCGGCAGGGTCAATACAGCTCAGTGTCGTTTCCTTAAAAGCATTAATCGGCACAGCGGGTATATCCCTCCAGGTTTTCACCGTACGCAGTGTCTTGCCCTTTTGCTGGCAAAAACGCCGGTAGGGCTGATTGCAGCGAAATTGATTTGCAAATATTTTCAGCGCGAGACGTTCATATTCTTCCTCTGTCGCTGTCTGTTGTACAATAAATGTTGCCAGTTCTTTTTTAATGCTCTCCATTTCCTGATTCATCATTTTCTCCTTCTGTAAAAAAACACGCCGTTTACGCATAATAAAAGACCGCTTCACATCTGAAACGTCAGAAAATGCAGCGGTCTAAGTACTCTTTTTATCCATTTCGCCACATTCCCTACGTTGGAATTACCCAATTCAGGTTCAAAGGGACATTTCTCAGCCTGTTTCCAGGCACCCCCAGTGATAATCGCATTATATCATATTCTTTTATGATTTCCACATAATTTTTACATTTTTATGAAAAAATTCCCACCTCGGTTTTTTTGTGCGTTATTTAGGCCCACTTATTTTGCCGCGCCGCCGTTCACATTCACCCTTCGATTGAGCAATAGTATGAAGCAAATCGTCACTGCCGCCAACACACCATAGACAACAAATAAATTCACAGGGCTTTGAGCAATCCAACCAAATATCCTTATCACCACTTTAAAAATTGCCCCGTTCCATATCCATTTATCCAAAACAGGCAGCAAGACCAACAGAAACATCGGCACACTGATACTGACAACAACTTTCCCCTTTCGATTTAATCGGTAATAACCCAGTGTAATAAACAATCCGATAAAATAAAACACTGCGGCCCCGAAGAAGTTAAACACTACACCGAAAAGCGCTTTGGTCACTGCCGTATCGGCTGCATTTGCATAGATCAATTCCGACAAACTGCGAAACACCATCGGTCCGTCAATCATTGAAAAAAGCATATTGATCACTGTGTTGACAATACTGATCGCCGCCGCGCAAATCAACCCGTTGGCAATGGTCGCTTTCACGGTCATTTTTCGCGAAATTCCCTGTTGAATCATAAATCGCAGCGTTTCACGATAAATTACAATACCCATCACCAGCATAAACACCATGGCAGATGAGTCCCCCGCGCTGACCATCTCTCCGTTTTGTACATTGCTGCCGGCAAAAACAGTCGTCAAAATAAAAACCAGCACCATCGCCAATGTATAAAAGAAAAAAACTGAAGTAAATTTTTCATGGTTATCGACAATTGATATTTCAGTGCTTTTTGCATTTTCATACGATTTTCCTCTCTTCTTTTTCATCTTCATTCTTGCTGATATTTTCAAATTCGTATTGACCTGTCAGTTGAATAAATATCTGGCGCAAATCCACTTTGCTCTTTTCAAGCCCTACGGGCAACTCTTCACCAAGAACACCTTGGATCGTTGCTGTTTTTAAGCCGCCCAAAGAATGGCTGTATAAAACCTGCTTGCCTTTTACAAATATGTCCAACAGTGCGGCCGGTCCTGAAATTTGATAAGCAGACTGCAATATATTTTCTACAGAGTCGTGTTTCAAAACTTTTCCTTCATGGATAATAACAATATCTTCCAAAATCCCTTCCACTTCTTCTATCAAATGAGTCGAAATGACGATGCCGCACTCATTTTGCGCATATTTCTCCAACAAAATGCGATAAAAAAAGTCGCGATTATTCACATCCAGCCCCAATACCGGCTCATCAAACAGCAAATATTGTGCGTTGGAAGCCAAGGCTGCAATCAACATAAAAATCGACTGGTATCCTGTAGAAAGCTTGCGTATTTTTTGTGTCATCGACAGCTTAAACGCATTGGCATATCGCTTTGCCTCTTCCAAATCAAAGTTTGGATAAAATTCATTTGCCCAATAAAAGGCTTCTTTGACTTTCATGTTCTCGGGATACATATGCACCGAGTGCATGTGAAAAATCTTTTCCTGCGCCTGGGTATTTTCGACAGCGGGCAAATGGTCAATATAGACCTCTCCTTTTGTCGGAATAATGCGGTTGGAGATAATATTGAGTAGTGTTGATTTGCCCGCTCCGTTGCGCCCCAGC
>ENA-UOOM01001308-UOOM01001308.1-fermentation-metagenome-genome-assembly--contig:-NODE-1308-length-24377-cov-51.330894_pt1 | contig 24377 bp, 22 predicted proteins | sample MGYA00245781_ERZ724031 | MGnify/ENA primary metagenome ERZ724031 (study PRJEB28704, sample SAMN03018317) | fermentation metagenome | biome: anthropogenic terrestrial biome; feature: soil... | reverse complement strand
CCTTTTTTTGGTATGCTCGGCACGAGCATTGTCTAACGGGTGGAAGTCCCGAGTAAGCCCTAATAGCGGGAATTACATAAATCTGAAAACTATTCGCAGCAAATAGAACTCTATCAATTATATTATCTGCTTGTTCATTTAAATTTGTTTGGAAGCGGATATTATTCAAGCGTTCCATCTGTCTTAAGGAAATATTTTACCAAAATAATCATTACTGTTCTAACCATTTCATAATTATTTTCATTATATCAACAACTATTTTTCATAACAACTTGGTTGTTCCGATAACTATTTATGCCTTCGCAGAAGCAGCTATTTTCAAACAAAAATGGACAGCCTACTCAACACATATCGCAAGTTAATATCAGCAGAAAAGTCTGATTTTAAGCGCTATCTTCACTCCGATATTGATTGGAACGAGAGAATGACAGGTATTACAGGCGCTTGCGGAACGGGAAAAACCACGCTTATTTTACAGCACATTCGCGATAATTTCCCCGATAGAAACAAAGCCGTTTACGTAAGTTTGGATAATCTGTGGCTTTCGAAAAACAGTTTGCTCGATTTTGCCGAACGATTTTCGGTGTACGGTGGCACGCATCTTTTTATCGACGAAGTGCATAAATACCCCAACTGGTCATTGGAATTGAAAAATGTGTACGACAATTATCCCGACTTGAAAACCGTTTTCACGGGGTCGTCCATTTTGGAAATTTACAAATCCGATGCCGATTTGAGCCGTCGTGCGGTGAAGTACGAACTACACGGATTGTCGTTTCGCGAATACTTATCGCTGGAAAAAATTATCGATTTGCCAGTGCTCCCGTTAAATGAAATTCTGAGCAATCACATCGACATTGCTGACGATATCCGCAACAAAATCAAGGTTATACCGCTATTCAAGCAGTATCTAAAAAACGGTTAATATCCGATTTACAAGGAAGGAATTCGCAACTATTTCACCAAAATTACCAATATCATCAACACCACTCTCGAAAAGGATTTGCCCTCTATCGAACAAATCGATTACAACGGCATTTACAACGTGAAAAAACTGCTGATGGTGCTGGCAAACCTTGCTCCGTACACGCCCAACATCGAGAAACTGAGTGCGGAGATGCAGCTCAATCGCGCATCCACACTCAAATACCTGCATTATCTGAACAAGGCAGCGCTCACGAATCAACTGCTGGTGCCAAACAAGGGCATGAGCTTGCTCACGAAACCCGAGAAAGTGTATCTGAACAACTCGAATTTGATTTATGCCCTAAATGTAGATGATGCTTCAGCAAATATTGGAAACGTACGCGAAACATTCTTCTTCAACCAGTTAAAAGTAAGACACGATGTAAATTTGCCTAAAAGCGGCGATTTTCTTATAGATAAGAAATACACATTTGAAGTGGGCGGAAAAGGAAAATCTTTTGAACAGATTAAAGATTTGAAAAACAGTTTTGTTGTAGCCGATGATATTGAAATGGGTATAGGCAATAAAATTCCTTTGTGGCTTTTCGGATTGATGTATTAACTTTACTTCTCGTTACTGCTATAATGACTTTAAACGTAAAATCATTTATAGCAATAACTATTTTATAAATAAAATTCAATTATCCGCAAATGCGCCCGTGATTTAATGGTGCGCTACCACAGCTTGGTAGCTTTTGGTTTTGAACACGCCGAATATTACAAAATGGTGCGGCAGCAGATTGAAGAATTCCGGCTGCTTTTTATCGATTGGGGATTGTTTAATCCGCCGGGAGTTGGCCCGCACGATGAACAGTTTTAAACGTGAAAGGCGGTTCGAAACCGCCTTGCGCATTTTTCATTATTCCGCTAAACGGATTAAAACTGCTGAGCGGATCAGAAACTATTCCACCTTAAACCTGATTGTCAACGAATTTTCCATTTCATTCACCACCGTCAGCACGTGTTCACCGGCATTTGGTGAAAGCTTCATCTGATGAACATCCGCTGTTTCACCGAGGTATTCGTTATCCAAATGCCAGAACACCCGTGCCGAAGGGTTTCGGTGAGCAAGTTCGAAAACCGCTTTTCCACGCATACCATCCAGTTGCCTGGTAATTTTGATGACTGAGTTGGGATAAGGGTAGATAAACTGCATCACCTCTCCCGATGCACCATCGCTACATTCAGGCGAAAAAGGCGGAAGCGACCGGTATGCAGGGTGTTGTTGTTTGTAATACCACTCCCACGACGGAGGCAACATAAACCACGAAACCGGGCGAATTCCCCTGCCTACAGCACAATGTTCATAAACCCGGTAACGAGTACTATCAGATTAATCTGATGTAAATCTACAAATTTAAGTCCGTCCGCTAGAAAAACATCCGTAACTGACTATATTTCAAAAATTTCAAAGAACTATTTTAGATTTTAATGGGACAGCAATGATATCAGGCTTCCTAAATTTCACTATCTTTGTGTCCCGTTTGCCGGGGTGGGTAGGGTAACAGCCTAAATCATAGCGGTACCGGCTAATGGTTGCATATCGCAACATTCATCTTCTATTTTAAACTTATAATAAAAAAATATATGTCCGACGACAAGAAAATTATTTTTTCCATGGTGGGTGTGAGTAAGACTTTTCCGCCGCACAAACAGGTATTGAAAGATATTTACCTTTCGTTTTTCTATGGTGCCAAAATTGGTATTATAGGCTTGAACGGATCGGGTAAATCCACGCTGTTGAAGATCATTGCCGGTATTGAAAAGGAGTACCAGGGCGAAGTGGTTTCCGACAAGAGCTTTTCGGTGGGTTATCTGGAGCAGGATCCAAAGCTAGACCCTGATAAAACCGTGATAGATATTGTACGTGAAGGGGTACAGCCGGTTATGGACCTGTTGGCCGAATATGAGGAGATTAACCTGAAGTTCGGACTGCCTGAATATTACGAAAATGAAGATAAGATGAATTCTCTTTTCGCCCGTCAGGCTGAACTGCAGGATAAGCTTGATGCTGCCGATGCATGGAACATTGACAATCGCCTGGAACGGGCGATAGATGCTTTGCGTTGTCCGCCCGAAGAGCAGCCGGTACGTGAGCTTTCGGGAGGAGAACGGCGTCGTGTGGCATTATGCCGCCTGCTGCTGCAGGAGCCCGATGTGTTGCTGTTGGATGAGCCTACCAACCACCTTGATGCAGAGTCTATCGACTGGTTGGAGCAGCATCTCCAACAGTATAAGGGTACGGTTATATGTATCACGCACGACCGTTATTTTCTGGATCATGTGGCGGGGTGGATCCTTGAACTGGACCGTGGCGAAGGGATTCCCTGGAAAGGTAACTACACTTCATGGCTGGAGCAGAAGACCAAACGGATGGAACAGGAGGAGAAGCAGGCCAGTAAACGTCGCAAAACACTGGAGCGGGAGCTGGAGTGGATTAACCTGGCGCCCAAGGCACGCCATGCAAAAGGAAAAGCACGTCTTAACTCTTATGAGCAGTTACTGAACCAGGATCAGAAAGAACGTGAAGAAAAGCTGGAGATATTTATCCCCAACGGACCCCGTTTGGGAAACAAAGTGATTGAAGCCATACAGGTGAAAAAAGCCTTTGGCGACAAGCTGCTGTTCGACAACCTTAACTTTATGCTGCCTCCTAATGGTATAGTAGGTGTTATCGGGCCCAATGGCGCCGGGAAGACCACACTGTTCCGATTGATTCAGGAAATGGAAAAACCCGATGCAGGTAAGTTTGAAGTGGGAGAAACAGTGGTTACGGCCTATGTGGATCAGTCGCATGCAGCTATAGATCCCAATAAAACGGTATATCAGGTAGTTTCTGGCGGTTCCGAGTTTGTGAGGGTAGGGGGCAGAGATATAAACGCACGTGCATACCTGTCGCGCTTCAACTTTTCAGGAGCTGATCAGGAGAAGTTATGCGGTGTGCTGTCGGGTGGCGAAAGAAACCGTTTGCATCTGGCATTGACGCTGAAAGCGGGAGCTAACGTACTGTTGCTGGACGAGCCGACCAACGATATAGATGTGAACACTTTGCGGGCACTGGAAGAGGGATTGGAGAATTTTGCCGGGTGTGCTGTAGTTATATCTCACGATCGGTGGTTTTTGGATCGTATCTGTACGCATATCCTGGCTTTCGAAGGCAATTCGGAGGTGTTCTATTTTGAGGGTTCATACAGCGAGTATGAAGAAAACAAGAAGATACGCCTCGGAAATGTGGAGCCAAAAAGGGTGCGTTACAGGAAACTGTGAGGTTGGGTTTAAGGTTTCAGCCAGTTTCGTGTCTTGTGTCTTTGTCGTTTCACCTATCGGGATCATCCCGGCGCTCTGTCCGGCGCTCTGCCCGGCGCACTGCCCGGCGCACTGCCCGGCGCTCTGTCCGGCGCTCTGTCCGGCGCATTCAGGGTGGATATAACTTTATAATTTACGACATTGAACAGGATAATAAAGGATATTTGGATAAATGTTTTCTGTAAGAATCCCGCTTATAATGCTGAAAACGCCTTGACCTCGGCCTGGGAATGGATGGCGAGGAAGCAAGCGATGAGATAAATTTATTGTGTTTTTTGTATTATCTTTGTATCTTTATTTGATATCCGTTATTCGATTGTCTGGTTGTCTGCATTTCAGGAAAACTACCCGGCATAATTTATGCTTTAGGTAATTTGGGTAACCGGACACCCAGTGAATAAAGGGTAGTGTGAATTTTGATTGATTGGAATGGTTACAATATTGGGAATTGAGTCTTCTTGCGATGATACTTCTGCCGCGGTTATTCGTGACGGTATAATACTTTCCAACGTGATTGCCGGTCAGGCTGTACACGAGCGATATGGCGGAGTGGTGCCCGAACTGGCGTCGCGTGCGCACCAGCAAAATATTATTCCCGTTGTGCATGATGCGTTGAAACAGGCAAAGATCGCCAAAGAGGAGATTTCTGCAGTGGCTTTTACACGTGGCCCCGGGTTGTTAGGATCACTTCTTGTGGGAACATCGTTTGCGAAGGGCTTTTCTTCGGCACTTAATATTCCTATGATAGAGGTGAATCATCTGCAGGCACATGTGCTGGCACACTTTATCAAGGAGGATGAGAATGATGCCGATCAGCCTTCATTTCCTTTTCTCTGCTTGCTGGTGTCGGGCGGTAATTCACAGATTATACTGGTGAAATCGTTTGACGATATGGAGATTATTGGACAGACCATTGATGATGCTGCCGGGGAAGCGTTCGATAAATGTGCCAAGGTAATGGGACTTGGATACCCGGGTGGGCCGGTTGTGGACCGTCTGGCAAAACAGGGCGATTCCGTAAGGTTCAGGTTCAGTAAGCCTAATATTGCAGGATATGATTATAGTTTCAGCGGATTGAAAACATCATTTCTCTATTTTCTGCGCGATGAGTTGAAAAATGATTCCGGCTTTATCGACAAGAACAGAGAGGATCTTTGTGCTTCGTTGCAAAAAACCATTATAGATGTTTTGATGGACAAGCTTTACCATGCTGCTAAAGATTGTAAGATAAAGGAGGTGGCTGTTGCTGGAGGTGTATCGGCCAATTCGGGGTTGAGGAACGCTTTTGAAGAGTATAGCCGCAAGTATGGCTGGAAGATCCATATTCCCAAATTTGCCTATACCACCGATAATGCAGCTATGGTGGCCATAACGGGTTATTATAAATATAAGAAGGGTGAGTTTTCCGGGTACGATATAGCACCCTACGCAAGAGTATCGATATAATTTAAAGTAGAAATTAAGAATCAGAAATTTAGGTTATAAGTTGAAAGCAGAATATTAAAAGGCTGAATCATGTAAAGCCGGATGTAGAAAAGCTCTAAACTAAAAAAGTAAAAATAAATTCTTAATCACTAATTGTAAATCATTAATTATTACACTATATGTCAGTGAACGAGATTACCGCTATTGAGGAGAACAGGAAAAGCCTCAATTTTATAGAGCAGATTGTTGAAAACGATTTGAAAGAAGGCAGAAACGATGGACGCATACAGACTCGCTTTCCGCCAGAACCTAACGGATACCTGCATATAGGGCATGCCAAGGCTATCTGTCTCGATTTTGGAATAGCCGAAAGGTATGGCGGTATTTGTAATCTCAGGTTTGATGATACAAACCCTTTGAAAGAGGATGTTGAATACGTGGATTCCATCATGGAAGATATAAAATGGCTGGGATTTCACTGGGAAAACGTCTATTATGCATCCGACTATTTTCAGCAGTTGTGGGATTTTGCCATACAGCTTATTAAGGAGGGGAAAGCATATATCGATGAACAGTCGGCTGAAGAGATTGCACAACAAAAAGGGACGCCAACGGTGCCGGGAACAAACAGCCCCTACCGTGACAGGCCTGTTGAGGAAACGCTTGATCTCTTCGAAAAAATGAATAGCGGTGAGATACCTGAAGGGAAGATGGTGCTGCGTGCCAAAATAGACATGGCTTCGTCTAACATGCACTTTCGTGACCCTATAATCTATCGTGTGATACATATTCCGCACCATCGTACAGGAACAACATGGAAAGCCTATCCTATGTATGATTTTGCGCACGGGCAGTCCGATTATTTCGAGGGTGTAACGCACTCGCTCTGCACGCTGGAGTTTGAAGTGCATCGCCCCTTGTACGACTGGTTTATAGACCAGCTTGCCAACAGTGACTACCGCCCACGCCAGATTGAATTTAACCGTTTGAACCTTACTTATACTATTATGAGTAAGCGAAAGCTGTTGCAGCTCGTACAGGAGAAGCTGGTGTCGGGATGGGATGATCCGCGTATGCCCACACTCACGGGGATGCGCCGCAGAGGTTATACTCCCGAAGCAATACGCAGTTTTATTGATAAAATAGGTTACACAAAATATGATGGTATTAACGATATGTCTCTGCTTGAGCATGCGGTGAGGGAGGACCTAAATGCCCGTGCGATGCGTGTTTCGGGTGTGATAGATCCTGTACGGCTGATTCTTTCAAATTATCCTGAAGGAGAGGTGGAGGAGATGGAGGCTATCAATAATCCCGAAGATGAAAGCATGGGCAGTCGTAAGGTGAAGTTCAGCCGTGAGCTGTGGATTGAGCGTGATGATTTCATGGAAAAAGCACCGAAAAAATACTTTCGCCTTACCCCGGGTAGTGAAGTGCGGCTGAAGAATGCCTATATTATTAAGTGTACAGGTTGCAAAAAAGATGAGAACGGAAATGTTACTGAGGTATATGCTGAATACGATCCACAGACTAAGAGCGGTATGCCGGAATCGAACCGTAAGGTTAAGGGTACCATTCACTGGGTCTCAGTGGCCCATAGCCTGAATGCCGAAGTGCGGCTGTATGACCGCCTTTTTAAGGTGGAGGACCCCGCCGGTGAAAAAGACAGGGATTTTAAGGAACTGTTGAATCCGGGGTCGCTCGTAGTGAAAAAAGGATGTAAGGTGGAGGAGTATCTGAAAGATGCCAAACCGTTAGATAGCTTCCAGTTTCAACGCATCGGGTATTTTAATGTGGATTCAGATTCAACTAAAGATAGACTGGTCTTTAACCGGACAGTGGCTCTCAGGGATTCCTGGAAAAAATGAGTTTATTAGTGCAGGAGAAACAAGTTATCGGCGATGGAGAGAAGAATGGAAGAGAATGAACCGGATATCACGTCGTTGGTTGAAAGATATGAGCAGATGCGTGCATTAGGCAAGAAGGTCTATTTCGATGCCGATGAATTTGCTCAACTGGCTGATTATTATACTGCCGAGGGCGATATTGATGAGGCCGACTTTCTTATCGATGAGGGCCTGTCAATGCATCCAGGCAGCCAGGAGCTGATGGTGCTGAAAGTAAAAAAGCTTGTTTACTCTGAGATGTATGAGGAGGCGCTCGACTATATGAGGCAGTTATCGGATGAAGGAGATGTGGATCTGTCGCTGCTTAGGATTGAGTCGTTGCTCCATCTGGAGAGATATGGAGAGGCCGATCAGCTGATTAATCAGTCATTCGGACGGGAATTGTCGGTGGACGACCTCTACTTTTTCATCACCGAAGTGGGATATATGCTCAACGATGTGGACAAGTTTGATCGTGCAATTTCATTTCTCGAAGAGAGCATGAAGATTGATGAATCGAATCCCGATGTTATTGTTGACCTTGCTTACGCCTATGAGATGAAAGGCGATCTGGATAAAGCTATTGAATACAACAACAGGCTTCTTGATATTGATCCCTATTCGTATGACGGATGGGTAAATATAGGAAAGCTATATTCCATGAATGAAGAGTACAATAAAGCTATTGATGCTTTTGATTTTGCGTTGACTATCAATGAGGGTGATCAGCAGGTTTTGAAAATGAAAGCATTGACGTTATACCTTAACGATAACGCGGAGGAAGCAATTGCCATCTTCAGGCAATGCCTTGAGGAGTCTCCTGACGACGAGACAATTTATGACTCGCTGATGGAAGCTTATTCCGCCCTGGAGCAATATGATGAGATGATGAAGCTTATAGACAGGAAAGAGGCCCTGCTGGGAAGCAAGGGTATTATTGGCAAACGTGCATTTGTTTACCTTAGTAAGCAGGATTTTGACAAAGCAAGGGAACTGTTTTCGTTGATTCCGGAAACGGAGAGGGAGACGCTTGACTACTACATGATTGAGGGTGAGCTGGCATTCAATGACGGGGATTTTGTTGGTGCCGAAGCGGCATATATGAAAGCTGCCCTTGTTTCTGAAGGGAATGAAGATATCCTGGACCGGTTGGCAAACATTAGTGTGGCGCAGGAAAAATATGAACAGGCAGCACAGTATCTGGAGGAGCTGCTGGAGATTGCTCCTGATTTTCCGACAGCCAAATCGCGACTGGCTTTTATCCGTTTTGAGATCGGATCAAAAGAACCTTTCGATGAGATCATGGAGCAGTTCTCCGATGAAGAGCTGCGAGCACTGCTAAACCTGATAATGGGTTATGAAGATGTCGATTTTTCGGGATACAGCAGGGAGAAAATATTGTCACGGCTCAACGAAGCACGTGAGAACAGGGTGCTGTTCAAGAATATAAAATACTGATTTTGCAGGCAGCGCACTGCAAAGCATTTAGAGGAGATGATTTGCAAGCCATAAATGCAAGGTCTGCTGCCTTAACTCTCTCTCTCCGGAAGGCATTGTTACAGTTTTCCGGTGGCTATTTTCCGGATAACCCTTTTCAACTCCTGCAGCTCTTCAATTTTTAACAGGTAACTTACAGGCAGGTAGGTTGCCAATGCAGTAATTAGCCCGGTAACAATCTTCAGCCAGTGACTTGGAAAGATATTCATAGCAAGGTAGACAGACAGTGCCATCACACAGGTGGCAATAATTACCGGGATCATCTCTTTAACCTGTTTAAGTGTACCGTAACCGAAAAGTTTACCTGGCATATAGGTGTTTATTATGAAAGAGAGGGCGGAAGTAACCACACTTCCAATTACAATTGCCTTCACTCCCATTGGGATAGTAATGAGAAGGGCTGCAATTACGATGGGCGCCTTTGAGAGATCAACCTTAAGAAAGAGGTCTGAGCGGCCTACGGCATTCAAAATATTCATATTGATTGAGCTGATGGGTGTTACCAATCTCGCGAAACATAACCACTGCAGCAATACTATTGCTGGTGCCCATTTTGCAGTAAGGAAAAGCATGACAAGGGGATCGGCCATCAATGCCAGCAAGGTCATTGCAGGGAAGATTAAAAAAGATGTCATTCTTAACAGGCGGCTGAACACCGATACCAGTCGTTCTTTGTCGTCCTGCAAAGATGCCAGTATGGGGTATGTTACCTGTTGTACAACAGCAGTAACTGTACCAGAGGATATCTCGGCAAACTGTTTTGATCGGGTATAATAACCAAGGTCCGCAGCACTATATACCTTCCCTATCATCACATTGTAGATCTCATTGAAGCCTTGTGCATACAACCCGGAGATTAGCAGTTTGGAGCCAAAACCGAAAAGCCTTTTGAACGATTCGGTTGAGAAGATGAGTGACGGCTTCCAGTGGGTGAACACCCAAAACAAGGCGACAGATATCAGTGAGCGAATAAGGTTCTGAAAAACTAGCGCCCATACTCCCCAGCCGGTGAATGCAAAATAGACAGCAATAGCACCGCTTGAGAAGACAGAGATAACATTTACCTTGGCAATTGTTTTGAAATCGATATGTATGACCAGCTTCGATCGCTGTACAATGGCGAGTGCGTTGATTATGATATTTAATCCCAGAACACGTGTCAATGTTACCAGCCCCGGTGTTTCGTAAAACAGCGCTATAAGTGGTGCGGCAATGAATAACAATAGGTAGAAAATTATACTGACCGCCAGATTGAAAACAAAGACTGTGGAGAAATCAAGATCGCTCCGCTCTTTTTTCTGGATTAACCCCGATCCCATCCCGCTATCGATAAACGATTGGGATATGGCCAAGAAAATGGAGAGCATACCAATCAGCCCGAAGTCCTCGGGCATTAGCAGGCGCGCAAGAATGATGCCAATAACCAACTGTCCCGCCTGGACAGCAAACTTATCAAGCGCGCTCCATATCATGCCTTTGGCAGCCTTGTTTTTTAATGACTCTTCCACATAAAGGTGTTATTGTTGGAGTAATAAATAATTGTGAATTTACTTGCCGGTGATCCTGTATATTTCATTCATTATGTTCCTGCTGGCACTGTTGTTGTTGGGAGGCTGAAGGTGAGTTTTTATTAGTGCTTCCCGCCTCTGTTTCATGGTGTCCTCCCCGCTTATAACTACATCTTTGATAAACGATTCAACATCTTCTTTCGTGCGGGAATGGTAGTGAGCATCAACAATTTTATTCCCCAGAGTTGAAAAACCGGACAAAACATAATCATCAATCACCATGTAGAGGCTTGGTTTTTTTGTACAGAGATATTCTACCAGAAAAGATACACTGTCATGTATCATTGCATCGGAAGAAAGGAACAGATCATAGTACATGCCTTCGTTCAATTGACAGTTGGGACGGGTTGCCCATGCTTTGTAATAGTTCTCCGTTCGCTCTTCACCCCATCCTGGCAAATTTTTAAGCTTGGGCTTCAATAACGGGTGAGGCTTGAATGAGAGCATGATATCATCTTTATATTTGTCTGCCAGATCGAGGAAAAACTGATGATACTCAAGGAAATTGCTGAAGTTAAACCGGCTTTTGTCAGTCTCAATACTGTGATGCGGTGCCCAGATGATTCTTTTCACTTGCCTGTCCTTTATTTTCCAGGGATCGTTGCCAAGACTTTTATCCTGATCGCCTGCATTGTTTCTGCTGTTATCTTTAAAAACAAAGTCCAACCCAGGGTAACCGCTTACTACAGAGTTGGACCCTCTGTTCAGCGAATATTTCCGGGCCTGTTTGCTGTGATAGTCTGATTCCCGGAAAATTTTATACACCAGGTAGTGCAGTTCCAGTTGATAACGTAACGATGGCCTGTCGGTAATCACAAAAGCGTAAGGAACGTAAAAAGTGAGGGTATCGGGAAAATTGGTGATATAATATTCGGCCCTTGTATGTAAATATGGATTGGCGAAAAAAATCAAATCGGGTTGAACCTCATTCTTTACATCCAGCCATGTGCCATCATCACGGAGTGTTTTGATCACGTTATATCCCTTTTCGGAAAAAACATTAAAACCGTTTTTCATCACTTCGAGCATTTGCTCTTCACCATAAGTCAGATATGGGCAGATGATGATCACCGGTTCAAATCGCTCATCATGCTCCATTATCCTGTACACACCTTCGTATTTCCAGTCCGAATCGTGATTAATAAAAAAGGCTGCCTTTATCTTTTCCTTGCTGCGAACATATTCCAGCGCCTTCTTGTGTTTTGCCTCTACTTTCTTGTGTTTAAGGAGAAAAATAAAAATACGGAACGGTTTGATAATCTGCTTGTATCCTCTGTAAACAATTACTAATCCGTTGTAGAGAAATCCGGGTGAGATCCTTTGCAGATATTGCTTGTATTCTCCAACCATAGCTAATGATATTTTCCGGTATATGGTAATCATACCCGGTGGTTTACCACTCAAAAATAGTAATTTATTTTTAATTGACTGTTTTTTAATGCAAAATTCAATTTAGCTTTTTATCTGTTATCAATATTCTTTAAAGGGAAATTAAATAGCTGGTATCCAGTCGAAAAGGCGCAAAAAGGAGTATGATACAGAATAATGCCGCAAGAAAATTGCAGGGTATGCAATGCTTTGCCGTAAGAAATTGTTATGGAATATTTCAGGTTATGACAGAAAACAGAGGTGAGGTTGTGTTGAATATACTGTGTAAATAATCGGTAATCACATGAATATGTTTCTGGAAAAATTGATAGAAAAGATCTGGTTATGCTGTTGAATTATAATCAGGCTGCATAAAAAATAAACATTTAGAGATTTTATTTGCCTTTTTGCTTAGATTCTTTTACTTTTGCAGCTTCATTTAACAAGATATGACTGCAGTTACGGAAAAAATAAAAATTTTATGTGCCGAAAAGAATATGCCGGTAGAAGAGCTGGCTGCCGGTGCAGGGCTTACGGTAGAGCAGGTAAGAAGGATCTGCGAAAGCGAAAATATTCCATCACTTTCGTCATTAATTAAAATAGCGCGTGCGCTTGGAGTGAGGTTGGGTACCTTTCTTGACGACTATGAAGAGATGGGGCCGGTTGTGACAAGAAACAGTAATTTAATGACACCGGTTACATTCACCAGCCAGATGGCCAACAGCAACTCACATATGGATTTTATCTCTTTGGCACCGGGAAAAGCGGGACGAAACATGGACCCGTTCCTTGTCAGGATTTCGTCTGCCACAGGTAATGAGAGTTTCTCTTCACATGAAGGGGAAGAGTTTCTTTATGTGCTGGAGGGGGCTGTTACTGTTTATTATGGTAAGGAAAAATATCTGTTGAACCAGGGTGACAGCATCTATTACGATTCAATTGTTGACCATCTTGTAACTGCGTCAGGTGATGCCGAAGCCCAAATACTGGGTGTTGTGTACTCTCCTGCTTAGTTTCTGGGGTATTCATTGAGCAAGGTCGTGGAACATTGATCTCATTATCGTTATCATCGTTGATGATAAGGTGGTACTCATTGAGCAAGGTCGTGGGACATTCACATTCAACCTGATATAGTTGATCAACTTCCTGAAACGCTCATTGAGTATGTCTGTTGGCCATTCACCGCTAACAGTTTTTAGATATTATGCTTCTCTTTGTACTAATTTAGCACGACTGTTGATCATTGAGTGTGTTTTCTGTTTTAAATCATTTCCGGATTAATCATAAAATATCAATTTTTTTATCTGATTAAAGATGAGTGACCAATCTAACATGCAACTTTTCGATAAGACGCTAGGGGACTGGCTTGAATACTGGGCTGAAGAGACACCCGACAGGGAATATATTGTCTATTCCGACCGTGATCTGCGTTTTACGTGGAAGACCTTCAACGAAAGGGTGGATAACATGGCAAAAGGCTTGATCTCTATAGGGGTGACCCGCGGTAGCAAAGTGGGAATATGGGCACAGAATGTTCCCGACTGGCTTACCTTTCTCTATGCGACTGCAAAAATTGGAGCTGTTGCGGTAACGGTAAATACCAACTATCGTTCCGAAGAGATAGCCTATCTGATGAAGGATTCTGATATGCACACCTTGTGCATGACTGATGGTGTAGCGGGAAGCAATTATACTGATATTATCTACGAGCTGGTGCCTGAGATGAGAGCAACACAACGTGGTAAAATGAGATCGGACCGTTTTCCCGAACTGAAGAATGTAGTCTATATAGGCCAGGAGAAATACCGGTGTATGTATAATACCGCTGAAATACTCTTGTTGGGAAAGAATGTACCGGACAACGAGTTTAAAAGATTACGGGGCTTGTCGAACTGTCACGATGTGGTAAACATGCAGTACACCTCGGGAACAACCGGATTTCCGAAAGGGGTGATGCTTACGCACCATAATATTACCAACAACGGGTATCTGACTGGGGTACATATGAATTTCACACCTGAGGACAAGTGCTGTATATGTGTACCGCTGTTTCATTGTTTCGGGGTTGTGTTAGCAACCATGTGCTGCCTTACACATGGCAGTACACAGGTTATGGTGGAGCGGTTCGATCCGCTTGTTACCCTCGCTTCAATCCATAAGGAGCGGTGCACTGTCCTACATGGTGTTCCAACAATGTTTATCGCACAGTTAAACCATCCTATGTTTAATATTTTTGATATGAGCTCATTACGTACGGGTATTATGGCAGGCGCACTTTGCCCGGAGGAGCTGATGAGGCAGGTGAACGAGAAGATGTTTATGAAGCTTACCAGCGTGTACGGTATGACAGAAACTTCTCCGGGAATGACACAAAGTCGGCTTGATGATCCTTTTGAGGTGCGTTGTACGACTGTGGGGCGCAACTATGAGTTTACGGATGTGAGGGTGATTGACCCCGAAACAGGTAAAGAGTGTCCTGCGGGGGTAGTTGGGGAGATGTGTTGCCGCGGCTATAATGTGATGAAAGGTTATTATAAGAATCAGGCAGCTACTGCTCAGGTAATAGATGAGAATGGTTTTATGCATTCGGGCGACCTGGGAGTAAAAGATGAGAATGGCAATTACCGAATCACTGGGCGAATAAAGGATATGATAATCAGGGGAGGTGAGAACATCTCTCCGAAAGAGGTGGAGGATTACCTTTACAGGATGCCGGGAGTGAAGGATGTACAGGTTGTGGCGGTAGCATCTGAACGATATGGAGAAGATGTGGGTGCTTTCATCATTCAAAAAGAGGGATTTAATCTCTTTAGAGAGGATGTGCGTGATTTTTGCAAGGGACATATCGCTAAATATAAAATACCCCGCTATGTCTTTTTTGTTGATCAATTTCCGATGACAGGCAGCGGAAAGATACAGAAGTATCTCCTACGTGAAATGGCTCTTGAGCTATGCAAAAAAAACGGTATCGAAATTCTCTGACTTTCATTTTTCGACGGATCTCTTTTTCAATGTACTGAATGTTTTCATGAGTGGACACAATTAGATATGGACACGGCAGAAGAATCAGGTAAAGTAATGGATAGTAACGGAGATGAACTTTTAGATGGTGATGATGTAACTGTAATAAAAGACCTGAAAGTGAAGGGCTCTTCTATGGTTGTAAAACGAGGAACCCGTGCTCGCGGAATTAGACTTGCAGAAGATGATCCTACACATGTACAGGCCAGGGTTGATGGACAAACAATATTTCTAAAGACAGAATTCTTGAAGAAATAAAAAAAGCGGTTTGCAAATGCAAGCCGCTTATCGATCTTGTCTTAGTGGAGAATATCGGAGTCGAACCGATGACCTTTTGACTGCCAGTCAAACGCTCTAGCCAGCTGAGCTAATCCCCCGTGAAAAAAATCAGTTCCAATCAGTTCCAAATTTCGTGGCGCAAAGATACGAATTTTGTTTATATTTGCAACTGAAATTGTTCGGAAAAATATAAAATAACGTTATATGATTGTTTTCAACACCACTTTCCACGTTGAGGAGGATATCCATGAAGAATTCATTGAATATATGCTTCAGACATTTATTCCAATGTCAACCCGGAGTGGCATTCTTACATCGCCGCGGCTGGCAAGAGTTCACGGGAAAGAGAAAGATCAGGGATTTTCTTTCGCTATGGAATTTCAGGTGACCGATCTGTTAACGCTGGAGAGATGGAACAGGGAGGAGAACCGGAAAGTATTCACTCCTTTACTGGAGAGGTTCAAAGAGAAGCTTGCCGGTTTCTCTACAGTGTTGGAAACAATTTCGTACTGAAAATGCAGAAAGAAAGAATAATCATGGGGATTGACCCGGGTACTCAGGTCATGGGATATGGCATTCTTCGCGTGCTTGATAACAAGCCTTCCATGGAAGCAATGGGAGTGATGCAGTTGGGAAAGTACGGTAATCACTATCTGAAACTGGCGAAGATCTACTCCCGTATTTTAGGGCTGATAGATGAATATCTGCCGGACGAGCTGGCCATTGAGGCCCCTTTCTATGGGAAAAACGTACAGAGCATGCTTAAGCTTGGACGTGCCCAGGGGGTAGCTATGGCTGCTGCTATCTCAAGGGATATTCCAATTTTTGAATATGCCCCTCTGAAGATAAAGATGGCGATAACAGGTAACGGTAGTGCAGCAAAGGAGCAGGTTGCTTATATGTTGCAGAAGATACTTCATATTCCTGATGAGAACATGCTGCCGCAACTTGATGCGACAGACGGACTGGCAGCTGCTCTTTGCCATTTTTACCAATCAAATGTTAATAAAGGAGATAACAAATATAAAGACTGGAAAGATTATGTCAGCCACAACCCTGATAAAGTTAAACGCTAAGTTAAAATTTGAGGTGCAACTTTCCCGGTAAGTTTTAATGGATTTTTTTGTGAATTTACCATAATGTTTTTTATCTTTGTGATATGAACCAGCTTGTTTCTCATATTGAATTTCTGCTGCATGAACATAACTGTGTTATCGTTCCCGGCTTTGGAGGGTTTGTAGTGAATACAATTCATTCACGCAGGGACGGTATTGCTGCATTTCATGCACCTTTGTGTGAGCTGGTGTTCAACCGCGATCTTGCCCATAATGACGGATTGCTGGCCCAGTCATACATGAGGGCTTATGATCTTACATTTGAGGCTGCCATGCAAAAGATAGAAAAGGCAGTTGAAATGGTTAAACAACACTTAAGGGAGGATCAACTTGTTGAACTTGGGAGGCTGGGTTCATTTGCTTTGAATGATGATAAACGGTTTATATATACTCCGGCATCATTTATACGTCCCGTTTTCTTCGGGCTTGGCAAAGCTTCACTGAAGCCGCTTATTCAGATCCAGGCAACTATGCCGTCGTCTAAAGCTGGTGACAGGCAGAGGCGGTTTGGAGTTACAGGTATAGGTGCGGCAGCTGTGGCGGCTGTTCTAGTACTGATGTTTATCTTACCGGTAAGCGATACTGCTATCGGTCGCCAGTCTGCTCAAATGTTGTCTGAAACGGGACTTTTCCACAACAAACCTGCTCAGCTGGTGGACCATTCGGCAACGGCCGCAAATGTTAATGAAAAAGCTCCGGGGACAGAACAAATGCCGATAGCCACTGGTTCCGATGTAACCACTGCTTCTGATGCAAACTTAACTGCCGCAGAAGTGGCTGTTAATTTGCCAGCCTACTACATTATTGTGGGTGTTTACCAACGAAACGATGCGGCAGAGCAGATTATGGCGCAGCTTAAAAACGAGGGATTTTCAAGCCCGGGACGACTGGACCGGCCGGGGCGTACTGATGTGTATGCCGCTTCATTCGATAATAGAGCTGACGCAGAGACATATTTAAGAAAAGTACATAAACAATATCCATCGCATTCAGATGCATGGATTTTAAAACGTTAATCAGTTATGTCGTTCAAAAAAAATATAATAGCGGGCTTTTTACTATATTGGGTGTATCAGTTTTACAGAGTACGTAAAAATCTGGTGCCGCCATACGATAATTACAGGTTTCCCGACTTCTAAGAAATTATTCCTCTTTCGGCCCTTTTTCCGTATATCGCCGCTTCCGCGCTTTCTTCTGCATATAACTGCTTCTGCATATAGCTGCTTTCGCCCCTTTTTCGCATATAGCTACGGATTGGCCCTCAGCTAAATACATTGAACCAGTGTATGAAGTGAACAATGAAATAGCTTGTAAGTGTATTGGTCGCGGTGTCGCGAATGAAATTAGAAAAACATATGTGTGCTTAAGCCCGGTAAACTAAAATGCCAGCGAACAACATTGGTGAAGAAAGGAAAACTATATTTTCTCAATAATTTTCCAGATAGCCTCAATCCATATTTCACTGTTATTGAGTGATGGGATAAATGTGAATTTTTCACCACCTGCTTCCATAAAAATAGTACGAGCTTCAAAATCTATGTCGTAGAGAGTTTCCATGTTATCAACTATAAAACCGGGAGCGGCAATTGCAACTTTCTTCCATCCCAGTTTTGGCAGATCTCCAATATCTGTGTTCAGAAAAGGCTTTAGCCAGTTTTTTCCCCTTTGTGAGGAGTAAAAGATGAGAGTGTGATGAGGATCGATCTTCATTTTTTCACATAAAAGCCTGTTTGTCTCTTTTAACTGGTAAACGTAATCGAACTCTTTCCCCTTTTTCCATCCTGCTTCAACCTGTGATACGGGGAGGCTGTGGTAACAGAATACCAGCCTGTCGATTTCACCGAGATAGGGCTTTGCATTCTCCGCCAAAGCATTAATAAAGGATGGGTGGTAGTAGTATGGCTCTACAAACTTCACCCTGAAGGAGTGAGGGCGTTTGAAGAAAATACGGCCAAGCTCCTCTTTGATGGTCTGTGTGGTTGATTGTGCAAATTGCGGGTACATGGGAAAAACAACCACCTCGTGAAGTAGCGGGCACCTTCTCTCAAGCTCTTTGAACGCGCTCGATATATCAGGTTCGCCGTAGCGCATGGCTATCTCAACCGTAATCCCCTTTTTTGCTTCGAGATCTTCCGCAAGCTTTTGCATATAATAGAGTAGTGGAGATATTTTTGGTTCTTCGGCCCTCCATATTTTTTTGTATTTTTCAGCTGATTTTGCAGCTGAAAAGGGTGCAATAATCTTCCTGGCCAGAAAGAACGATAACCATTCAGGATATCCCGTCAGGTGCGGGTCTGACAACATATCACCAATGAATTTTTTTACATCGGGTTTCTCAGCAGTAGCGGGAGTTCCCACATTTAGTAATAGTATGCCTCTCATTTCACGGTTACGGATTATCTGTTCCGTATATCAATTATTATTCACATATATGCACTATTCCAGGTATGTTTCCAATAGCTTTGATGATTCGCTTGGTATTATTATCACCGACTCTGTATCAGCCGGGATAAGCATTGATTCTCCCTGTTGAATAAATTCAGAGTTTCCTTTATTATCTTTTATTGTGCAGTGGCCGGCCATGCATATATAAATCACAAAAGAATCAATATTGGAATAGTCTCTTGTCACTGGAATATCTATATCCAGCAGTTTTGTGGTGAAGAAAGAAGATGATACCAACTTAACAGGATAGTTTGTTTTTTTCCTGTAATCTGTTTTATAAGAGCTGTAAACGTTGTAGTCGATAGCGTCTTTAGCCATTTCTGTATGCAGCTCGCGGGGGTTCCCGGCAGCATCTTTTCGGTTATAATCGTAGATACGATAAGTGATATCTGATGTCTGCTGTATTTCGGCTATGAAGCAACCAGCACCTATTGCGTGTACACGCCCCGCCGGCAGGAAGAAGACATCCCCGGCTTTTACTTCATATCTTCTGAGCGTCTCTGTGAAAGTATTGTCTTTAATTTTTTCCAAGTAATCATCGGGAGTGATGCTTTCTGCAAATCCCGAATATAGAAATGCCCCCGGTGTAGCGTTTACCACGTACCACATTTCGGTTTTACCGAAAGAGTTATGTCGCTCTTTTGCCAGCGCATCGTCGGGATGTACCTGTATGGACAGGTTGTCGCGGGCATCAATAAATTTAATAAGCAGCGGAAATGTGTCCCCAAATTTCTTGTGCACATGCTTTCCCACAAGCATCTCTTTGTAAAGAGAGTTCAGCTTATCGAGGGATTTACCCGCAAGATATCCGTTGGATACTATGGAAACATTTCCCCTTACTCCCGAAATTTCCCAACTTTCACCAATACCATCACGTAATGGTTTTATATTCTTGAATTTGCATATCTCCGTTCCTCCCCAGATAACAGGTTTGAGCAAAGGCTCGAATTTTAATGGGTATAATGAGTTCTTCGACTCTTTCGAACTGTTTGAGGCCGAAAAGGAGTGGATTTTGTCTGATTGTTGATTATTGTTGATTGTCATTGTATTATCAAATTAATTGCATTTCAGCACAATTGCGGTCCTGGATGGCAGGTACAGTTTCAGCCAGCCTTTATTATCGGGTGCATAGAGCGGATCGAAATGTGTAAAATGATGTATGGTGTCGTCGTTCAGGCCGAATCCACCGAACTCGGGATTATCAGTATTTAGAACAATCTTATATTCGCCCTGTGGTACCAGTATCCCATAGTCACTGTATGATCTGTTCGGATGAAAATTGAAGACAAAGAGTAAGTTTTTTCGCATATAGGCAAGGATGTTATCACTGTCATTATCCCATATCTTCACCAGGCTGGTTTCCTGAAAGTTGTGAACGGACCTGATGAGTGAGACCATCGCTTTGTCAAAATCGCCCAGATAGTGATACTTCAGGTTGTGGTCATCGGCCAGATGCCATTGACGTCGTGCATATTTGTAGGACCAGTTGTTTCCTTCACGTGGAAAATCGATCCACTCGGGATGGCCGAACTCATTTCCCATAAAGTTCAGGTAACCGCCGTTCATTGTACTTGCTGTTACCAGTCGAATCATTTTATGCAGAGCTATCCCTCGATCAACGGCATACGAGCTGCTCATCAGTTTCGACATGTACCAGTACATGTCAGCATCAATAAGCCTGAATATAATGGTCTTATCACCTACAAGAGCCTGGTCGTGACTCTCAGCATAAGAGATAGTCTTTTCATCTGACCTCCGGTTGGTTGTTTCCCACCATATTGAGGATGGATGCCAATCTTCATCTTTCTTCTCCTTGATGATTTTTATCCAGTAGTCGGGAATATTCATCGCCATTCGGTAGTCGAACCCGTATCCGCCCGATTTGATATTCAAAGCAAGGCCTGGCATCCCGCTAACCTCTTCTGCAATGGTTATAGCATGCGGGTTTACTTCATGTATAAGATGATTGGCCAGCGTCAGGTAGCAGATTGCATCGGGATCCTGGTGTCCGTTGTAGTAATCGCCATATTCAGTAAAACATTCTCCCAGCCCATGGCTGTAATAGAGCATTGATGTTACGCCATCGAAACGAAACCCGTCGAATCTGTACTCCTCCAGCCAATATTTGCAGTTGGAGAGCAGAAAGTGGAGCACTCCATCTTTTCTATAATCAAAACAGAGTGAGTCCCAGGCAGGATGATTTCTTCTTTCCGGATTGGAATGGAAGTATAGGTCGAAAGAACCATCCATCCTGGCAATACCTTCTGTCTCGTTCTTTACAGCATGCGAGTGGACAATATCCATGATTACTGCTATACCCATATCGTGAGCCTTATCTATAAGTTCACGCAGCTCATCGGGGGTACCGCTTCGCGATGAGGGGGCAAAAAAACTGGATACATGGTATCCGAACGACCCGTAATAGGGATGCTCCTGGACCGCCATTATCTGAATAGCATTGTAGCCGTTCTCTTTTACCCGGGGAAGAATATTATCCCTGAACTCATTGTAAGTGCCTACTTTCTCCTCCTCTGTTGACATTCCCACATGTGTTTCATAGATGAGAAGGGGAGAAGTATCAGGCTTAAAGCCCGTATGCTTGAAAGTGTAGCTCTCTTCAGGTTCCCATACCTGTGCACTGAAGATTAGCGTTTGTTTGTCCTGAACCACTCGTTTGCACCATGCCGGGATTCTTTCTCCGGAACCGCCCTGCCAGCTTACATGAAGCTTATAAAGGTCTCCATGATGTATTTGTTCGAGTGGAATCTTTACCTCCCAAACGCCGTTATCTATTCGTCGCAAGCGGAACGCTTCTAATCTTTGCCACTGATTGAATGTGCCAGTGAGAAATATTTCAGTAGCATTTGGCGCCCATTCACGAAACACCCATCCTCCTGAAGTTTTATGCAGCCCGAAATAGAGATAACCTGTAGCAAAATCGGAAAGAGTGATCGTACCGTCTTGCGTGAGATCATTCAGTCGTTCTAAATAGTAGTTGTGCCGGCCCTCGATAGCTTTTGAATGAGGCTTAAGCCATGGGTCGTTTTTGATGATATCAAGCATAATAGTGCATATTGAGGATGTATTAAACTACGGCAACCTTAATGATAATTTTTTTTGTTTCTCCATTGCCAATAAGAGGAGCGTGGCCATCCTCGGGAGAGAAGATTACGAATTCACCTGGTACAACAGTTACATATGATGATGGAGCATCAAGGAAAAATTCAATATCGTTTTCCTTATCGTATCCTGATTCCGGCTCTGAAAGCCCCGAAAGGGATTTCCAGCCGAATGTCTCGGCAATGGTTACCGGTATCTGGATATCGATATATTTTTTATGTGTTTCCAGTTTCGCTTCTTTAGCCGCTTTCAGCCGGGTTTTAACAATAGATGCCTTAAGCTGTTTTCCGTCAATTTCAACGGTCCCTGCCTCTGCACCATCAATGTCTGTTTGTTTGATAAATTCAAACGCTTTTTCAAAAAGAGGATGCAGACTGAAATATCTGGCTGCATTCGCGAGGTTGTCGACAATCATAATTAATGCTGTTAAATATTAATCGAACCTTACAAAGATAAAGAAATTGTGTATATTTTCTCTTTATTTTGATCGTAAAAACTGATATTGCTTAATAATAATGAACAAAAAACATATCTTTGTAAACTTTGAAGAAATAATATACATATAAATACAATGAGGCGAATTGTAATTCTTTTAATAATTTTTCTTATATACCCGGTAAGTGTGTTGCCGGAGAACTATACAACCACATGCAGTTTAGGCTTTAATTTCGAAGTAAGTGAAGACAAGAGCTGGGGATATAAAGAACCTGTTATTGTTGATATAACCCCCGGTTCTCCTGCCGAAAGGGCCGGCCTTAAACTGAACGACATAATCCTATCCGTGAATGGAAATGGAACATACCTGAAATCGCACCAGACCGTTATGTCGTGGTTTAATCTGAATGAGACGTCTATGAAAATTGCCATTCGCAATCTTGAACACTCATTTAAGGAATTGAATATCGATAAAGATTGCCGTCACAGTAATGGTATCAGGGAATCACAGCTTGCTCCGGTTTTTGCTTTTTACAGCCTGGAGGATGTGCAGGAGAGACGTTTCCTGATGCCGGTGAAGACAAAAACCAACAGTGAGGCCCTCTTGCATGATTACCGTACGTTTGCTTTTTCTCCTTCGGGTGAAAATACCCGAGAACTTGATGAGCAGATTAATGCAATTTTTACTCGTGTGTTGACCGATAAAGGGATGAGGTACAGTCCCGATGATCCTGATTTAATTATTCAGACCTATTACAGCTATCAGAATAATCCTCTGTTTAAACCTGATTCTCCCACTTATGGGAGTTATCAGCCCGTATGGCGGTTCGATTCAAAAAGCAACAGAACGGTAAAAATCCCTCTTTATAACCCTTCAGAGGCTGTTCGTGTAGATGATATTGCTTTTAATCTTGAATTTGGCTATCGGTTCTATGATAACAAATTCATAGAAGCTGGGAAAATGATACTCATATGGGAGAGTGAAGTGAAAGAACGACTGAGTAGCCATTATGATCTCTTGAATTATCTTGGATTGAATCTTCCGCTTATGTTGCAAAAGTTTCCGTACCCCGGGAATCTGGCGTTTGCTACTTATCAGGTGAAGTACCTGAAGTACAACTACACCGGCATAGGGTATAATATGAATGACCTGAAGACCGTTGTTTCAGTTGATCCTGGATCGCCTGCAGCACAAGCCGGAATACTTCCCGGTGATATCATTCTTGATATTCAGGGACAGAGTTTTAATCATACACCCCAATCGCTTACTGATGGGTATAGGCGTTTCCTTGCCGAGACAATGAATTTCAGGGACAGGAATACCCGTTATACCGATTCGAACGGTTTTCAGGAGTGCATGTTCTGGGATGTATCTCGCTACAATGAAATTTCGAAAGCAATCTCCGATAATAAAAGATACAAAGCTGCTTTCTCTTATCTGTTCAATTTCAACCAGTATATCGACTGGAATACTCCACTTACCATTAATATTATTGTTGACAGGGGCGGAAATATGATGAACTTTGCCGTTACTCCGCAAATAAGCACCAGTTCGCATATACTTGCTTACTGACTCCGGCTGTTCCCCAATAATGAGGTTCTCTTTTTGATTTTCACCTGTTTACTCTCCAGCGCTAAGATAAGGGGTGGTTAGCCTGCCAAAATTATTTGAAAATAAAGTTGAAAATATTTGGTCGGTATTCTCCAAAATTACTATCTTTGCAGTCCTTTCGCTTTGAAAGATATCCATCATAGAGATGATGGGATGGCTGAAAGGAATAAACAGATTGTTTAAGGGGTTAATTAGGTTGTTGAAATAATTGATTATCAGCTGTACTTTTTTTAGTGCAAAAAAAAATCAAAAAAACTTTCTTAAAAATTTTGGAGTTTGAAAAACAATCTCTATCTTTGCACCCGCTTTTGGGAACAAGATATCCCGAAACAAA
>ENA-UOOM01001307-UOOM01001307.1-fermentation-metagenome-genome-assembly--contig:-NODE-1307-length-24390-cov-5.472611_pt1 | contig 24390 bp, 9 predicted proteins | sample MGYA00245781_ERZ724031 | MGnify/ENA primary metagenome ERZ724031 (study PRJEB28704, sample SAMN03018317) | fermentation metagenome | biome: anthropogenic terrestrial biome; feature: soil; material... | reverse complement strand
CTTTATTGCACGGAATTTTGTTCAATGAGCCACCGCGAAGCGGTTTAGTGCAATAAATGCTTCTACTCCTAATTTTGAAAAATGGATTGATATTCGTGATTTCAATCATGAAATTGTACAAGAAGAGAAAAAGAATTGGATATCATTATATAGTTTTAATTCTGTATCTAATGCTTTGGGTGGGGAATCACTTATGTGGATTTCTTCAGCAATAATCACAAATGAGCATTTTAAATACTTAAAAAATGACATAATAAATCGAAAAGATTTTATAGTCGATGAATTTAGTAATCCAGAAGATTTGCATTCTTCTACTGAAACTCAGTGCTATATCACTCCAAAAGAAATATGTTGGATGAGTTGGAAAAATGAATGTTATAGTAAAGTTTCTACTATTTCTATTGATACTGACATAGGAGATTTTGTAAATTATACAATTAAAAAGGCAGTTGAAGAATGCACGGCTAATTATCCTGAATTTGGTGATGTATATTATAAACTACCTTCCCGAATTATACGGAAATTGCTGGGTATATGTGATGGGGATGGGTATAAGTATTATAATGGAGAAAAACAGCTTGAAGCAATTAGGTTTGAAGCAGGAGAAAAGTGGCATGACTCACTATCATATTTATGTGTTGATCGAGAAAAATTGCTTTTGCAATTAGAACACCTTAATTTCAAGATTTTTTGGACTGTTAGATTGCTAAGACAAGCTACTTCAAAAGCACTTGAGAAATATCCTAAATTGTGTAGTAGAAGTGACAAATGTTGGCTAGTTTGGTTTGAAGATGGAGAATTAAGAACTCAGCTTTTTTCAGAGCAGATTGATTAAATTAATTATAAAAGGGATCTATCTTTGGATAATTGAAGCAGGTACGTCAGTTTATACCATTGAATAAACTCAAAGATATTTGTGAAAAAAGTGGTATGTGATTCTATATAAATCAAGGATCAGACCTATAATTATATTGTGGATTGTCGGCAGGTAGTAACCGTTTATAAGCAATAGGGTAATGGAAGGAGAACCATATGATTTATTCGGTACATTTTTATTATCATAAAAGAGGAAGCAGAAAAACTGCCAGCAAGTTTGAAGGCATTGTGTTTGCCAAGAATCAGGACCATGCGGAAGAATTGGTTAAAAAATTGATTTCTGGTTATCCGATTGAGGCTGAAGAACCTTTTAGTATTATCGGAGGCCCAGATAAGACGTTGGAAGAAATCCATAATGAACGTCCGGAGCTTATTGGAATAACACCGGAGCAAGGATATATTCATAATGAATTCATGCACAGAAATTCTATAAGCAGGTACGTCCGTTAAAAGTAAATTTTCCATTATTTATAATATCAGTAATGAATTTTAATATGAGGTTATTTTGTTATGACTATTAATGATATTAGTAATATTGTTGATAATAGAAAGGAAAATATAAAGCAATATTTAAATGATATTGGCTTAAGTGTAGTTGATGAAAATGATAAATTAATAAGGATAAAAAACAAGGATATATCTACTTATATGAATATATACTGGGAAGATATATTCAATATTAGTAATTCCTCAAATATTGATCTGAGTTTAAGTTATAATTATCTTAAATCAAATTGTTACATAGACAATGTGTTTTTCCTATAAAAATAGAGGTTAAGCTTAGCCAAAAAAGGTTTTCGGGTTGGCCTCTTTTTATCATAATTAATGGAGATATTTTGATGAAACGTGTATAATTAAGGAAAAGCGTGTTGGAGTGTATATATGAATTCTGAAATTGTAATGTATCAGACCGAAGATGGTTTTACAAAAATAGGAACTACTTTTGACAACGATACTGTTTGGCTTTCTATTGACAAAATGGCAGAATTGTTTCAGCGTGATAAGTCCACTATTTCTCGTCACAATAAAAATATATTCAATGAAGGTGAATTGATAAGAAATTCAGTTGTTGCAAATTTTGCAACAACTGCTGCTGACGGTAAAACATATCAGGTTGATTACTACAACTTAGATGTTATTATCTCTGTGGGATATCGTGTGAAATCATTATGCGGCACACAGTTTAGAATATGGGCAAGCAATGTTTTAAAAGAATACATGGGAAAAGGCTTCACCATGAACGATAATCTTTTAAAAAATAATGGCGGAGGAATTGAACATATTACTACGGTGTCAAACACCTTTTCCAACTAATCCAACAAAAAATACGAAAAGTAGGTAAACGCCAAACGGCAACCAATTGACTGCGACATAAATAAATGGCGTAGGCTACTAAGGAGGACGTTTATAATGATAATATTCTTGCCATACTGCAAGACCTCTCGCGATATAATAACATCGATGGAGATAAGGAGGGGCATTTTATGAGACATGTTCCGACCTCTCTTTATATCGACACTGAGTTCTTCAAAAGACAAGGGCTCCGTTTTGACACAAAGGCATTTACCGCTTTAGTGGAGACATTTGCCAAAGGCAGTCTGCGCCTGCTTATTCCGGTTATTATGGAGCGTGAGTTATTTCGTCACTTTGAACGAGAGGCTGAAAAGGCCGCTAATGCTGTCATAAATGCTCATAAGGCATACCCCGTCAACAACTTGGCCATTGTTGATCTCCCTTCTCAAAAAGAGCTGGAAAAGAAATGCATCAAAGAGATGATCCGCCAATGGTCTTCCTTCAAAGAGCATTTTGTTGTTGAAAACCTACCCATTACTGGAAATTTGGAAGATGTTGTTGATTGGTATTTTGAAATCTGTCCTCCTTTCTCGGAAAAGAAACTGAAGGAATTTCCAGACGCATTTATTTTCAGCGCATTAGACCAGTACCATAAGCAGCACCACTCAAACATTGCTGTCATCGGTTTTGATGGTGACTTTAAACAAGCCTGCGCGAGCAGGCGCTTTATCTTGTATTTTCCTGATTTGGAAAAGTACATCGAGGCGTTTCAACCGGAATTGTCAGGGAAAGAGAGATTGCCAGGTGATGTTGATCTTACGAGACCTATTACAACCGAAGATCTGACGGAACTGAAAGCCATACTAGCTCGTGGGAGACAGGTGACTTCAATTGAAATTGAGCGGGGATTGCAACTGCTGGAGAGCAGAGGAACTAATTACGATTACTTTTTCAAAAATGCTGACAATGCTGTTTGGTTAAACCATCTTTCGGGAAGAGGGTATTTTCTTAATCCGCCCGACATAGAGCATACCGCAGAAGGGCACGATGTTATTCCATGGTGGCCCCCCCTTGAGTATCTGATACGCATTTTTGACGCTGCGCCTGCTGAGGTAATGGATCAAATCTCAAAGATTCCGAACACGGATAATTTTCGGGTTTTGGGAGGAATCTTGAAGATTATGTTAAAAGCTGACTCTGTTGACGCGGTCTTAATGTTTTCTCGATTTATTACATCCTTTATTGAAAACTACCGTTGGGATCATGAACTCATCATTAGTTTGCTGAAAAAGCCTTTTATTTTTGATTCACAGCTTTCCGAAGTTGCTCCTGCGTTATTACTCAAGATTGTTGAGTTCCGTAGGGATCCTCGTGAAGAGGAAAAGCGATCCCGGCGGAAAGAGAATCCGAAAGCTTGGGACACTTCGTTAGAACCGATCCCGCGTTTCGCTCAGTGGGAATATCAGCAAATCCTTGAAAAAGGTATTCGCCCCTTGGCCAAGAATGAGCCATTTCAGGTTTCCCGCATCTTGATTGACGCGGTGGCAAGCATGATACGGCTTGGAATACATACGGAAGATTTCGACAAAGGGAGAGGCCAGGACTATTCGGAAATCTGGTGTCGGAGGTTGGATAAACCAGAGGATTATAACTATCAGGATGTGAAGGAAACTCTGGTGCAGACAATGACCTATGCCTGCGAACAGGTCTATGACAAAGCTCCGGAATCCATTGACGCCCTGGATCAGGCATTACGAAATCATCGCTGGGAAGTGTTTAAGCGTCTGCGTCGGCACCTTTACGCATCAAATCAGAGTGACCAGACCCTCCCATGGATACGCGAACAGATCCTCGGATATGATGATTTTTCAAAAAAGGAGTACCACTACGAATTCCAATTGATGATCCGCAAGGCTAGCGAGCACTTCGGCCCCCAATTGCTTAGTGAAGATGAAGGAAGTGGTATTTTCGATGCCATTCTTAACGGGCCCGCGAAAGATGATTTTCGTGAATGGATGGGTGAGCGTTACAGCGAGGAGGCCTTTCAACAACGACAGCGCCATTTCCATCACAAACAGCTACGTCCATTTGCACCACTGCTGAGCGGAGAAGTTCGGCGTTATTTCGGTGAGTTGGAAGGCGAGGCCCAGCCTGAAGCGGTTACCGATGATAGCTATTCACCCTACAGCGGGGTAACCAGTGGTGTTGTCAGCTATCGGAGTCCTAAGACTGCCGAAGAGCTTGAAAACTTTACTGATGAAGAACTTTTGACCTATCTGAATAACTGGGACGAGGAACATTCTGACAAGGACAATTGGCTAATTGAGATCAATATTTCCGCGCTTGCTAGTGTCTTTCAGTCCCTATTCAAAGACAAGATCGTACATAATATAGAGCACGTAGCATTTTGGATGATGAACCGTGACAGGATTGAACGACCAATCTATGTCACTGCAATACTCAAAGCCATGCTTGAATTCATCAAGGAGAAGAATTTTGACAATCTGGACCAATGGATCGAGTTCTGTGCTTGGGTATTGTTGCATCCAGATTCGGCACGAGTGGAAGGTCAACCTGAGCCGCGAGAAGAATCACGCGACCATCCAGACTGGGGCAACTCACGCCGAGCCGTGATCGATTTTATCGACGCATGCGTAAACAAGGATACGAATGCGCCTTTTACTGCAAGGAATAGTCTTGCCGATCTTCTTCGACAGGCATGCAGCCAGTTTGATTGGCGGCTCGACCACGAATGCCCTGTACTGCTAAACCGAGATGATCCAATCACCGAGGCTATCAACAACACCCGCAGTCGAGCAGTCGAATCTCTTGTTAATTTCGGTTTCTGGGTTCATCGGCATTTACCGGCAGATAATTTGCCAGAAGTGACCGACATCCTCGCGAAGCGTATAACGAACGATGCCGAAATCCCTTTGTCCCGACCTGAACATGCGTTATTAGGGATGCACTTCGGAAACATTTGTGCCCTCAACCGGGATTGGGCGATTGAACATAGAGAAAGCTTTTTCCCGCAGGGAAATAAAGTTCTTTGGCAGGATGCGTTTGGTAGCTATGTTCGCTTCAATCGGCCAGTCAAGCTGATATTTGAAATCCTGCAGGCTGAGTTTGAATACGCTATAGAGAACCTGAATGCTCTAACGTCAGAAAAAGACAACGGTAAGATGTTTGTCGATAGGATTGGGCAACACCTTTTCACCTACTATCTTTGGGATGTTTACCCTTTATTGGGTGATGGAGGCCTGCTAGAGCGTTTTTATGACAAGACAAACGATGACCGGAAACGTTGGGCTCAGCTCTTTGATTATGTTGGTCGTGCACTGAGAAAAAGCGATAGACATTTGGATAAAGCATTGACTGACCGCGTTATCGCTTTTTTCGATTGGCGCGTTGAAGCCGCTGAGCCGTTGGAACTTCAGGAATTTACATTTTGGTTGGAAGCTGAATGTCTTGACACTAACTGGCGTTTGGAATCTTTCTCGAAAATTCTTGATTTTGTGCGTGGGAAGGATGTGAAGCTTTCCTTATGGGTGAAAGCTTTAAACAAACTGCTTCCAAATTACCTGGCATTAGTTGTTGAATGCTTTGAAAAAATTACGGCTGCTATGGACCGAAGCACCCCGGTGTACATTTCAGCCAACGATGCAACGCCTATTTTAAAGGCTGGATTGAATGCCGAAGATCAGCAGGTTTGCGAAAATGCTGAACGCGCCAAAGAGAATCTGTTACGGCTCGGCCACTTTGATTTTTTGAATGTTGAATAGGATAGTACTATGGTGCCAGACACTTTTCCTAACTAACCCAACTAAAATATGAAAAGTAGCCAAGAGCTGATTGTTATGTTCCTGACTACAGATCATTGTGAAGTTGTGTGCTTACTTGAAATAGCTTAAAACCATTGAAAGCAAAGGATCTTAGCAGTATTTATAACAGATGACCGCATATGCTACCCCTGAGGATATAAAACAGATGACATTGCCGATAAAGTAAGTAATATCAATGTCTAAGAGCGTATATGTTGAGATTAATGAAGCATATAAAAAATATATTAGAGTGCCAAAATATGGGGGGGCCAACAAATTCAGTTGGTGTAAAAGTAAGAAGTTCGGGAGGCCTATGGCACAGAGAAAACTTGGCATATTACATTAGGTTCAGAAAATGGACTACATACCTGCGTCTGTAATGTTAAAACTGAAAAAATAAAACTAAAATGCAAAGGAGTTGATGGTATGCGGCGTTTTATTTATCTGGATACAGAAGTCATTAATTCTTATTTAGCACAAATTCAAAACGGATTGATAAAGCAAAAAGAAAAAGAATATCAACAAATTAGTACAACCGAAAAAGGAGCACAAAATACTTTATCAACCCAAGGTACAGTTGGTGGAAAGATACTAGGTATCGGAGCTGAGGGTTCAGCAAATTATGAATACAAGAAATCGAAGAATAATGAAAATTCGGAATTAGTGCGTGATATCGAAACTAAAATTATCCATGATAATTCCTTTGATCAATTAATTACATACTTAAAGAAAACGACATACTTAAAGAAAAATCTTCTTTTGTAGGAGACTTCGTTGAGTTAAAGGATAATTTTTTTGTTCTAGATTTAGATTATTATTCTTCACTTTTTTCAGAATGGGCGCTCTTGAATTATTTAAAGAAGCAAAGTGCAGATGAAATTCGACGCAAGATTGACGAAGAAATGCAGCCGTTTTCACGGTATAAACTTCGAGCTCAGCAAAAAGACGTAAATAAAATTATCAAAGAATCTGTCCAAAAAAGTGATGCATCCTATGATGATGTTAAAAATATTCTAGACATGCTTAAAGCGATTGTACCATATAGACAAGCTATTTGCGCTGGAGAATATATGGTCGTTCTTGATGAAAAATACTTACGAGATAATGCTAAGATGACAGCTTTTAAATATGGTAGCAAAATTAAAATTGTGGGTTACATAACAAATCTCGTTGAAGTGGCTTCTTCCATACCAGAAACATCAATTTTTTCAACACTTCAAAACTCTATTAATTCTATTATGTTGAGCTTTTTTGCTGATGCTAAAAAAATAGTTGTAGTTCACCCTATTGCTATATTCTATGAATAACCTACCTCCGAGGGGATACCAGAGGGGTGTGGCCTCTTTTTTACGTACTCAACGGATGTGGAAGCGATAAAAAACTGGAGAGAGGTTAGTATGTGGAAAAATGAATTTATTAAGAGATGTTTCGACAACGAAAATGTAGATGATTTTTCATATGGTATGCTTATAAAAGACAAACACATCCCTAATAGGCTATACAGGTATAGAAAATTCAATGTACATTCTTTGGACGAAATAAAAAATCAGCACATTAAAGTAGTCTCCCCTAAAACGTTCAACGACCTTCTCGATACACGTGCGAAGGTGGATTTTCGGGTCATGTTCCAAGGCGACAATCCGAAAATAAAGGATAGTTATAAGAAGCACATGGGAAATCATATGACACAAGAAAAGCTTGACGAGCTTTTAAGCGGAGATGATTGGTACGACAAAATACTCAGAGAGGCAAGCACACAAGCGGCCAAAGCACACAATGACGCCAAGCTTTCTCCTGGCTACATTGAAAATGCGCTAAAAACTGTAGTAGATAAACAGATAATCGAAATAAACGAGGTTGCAGGTGAGATGTGGCAGTCAATTGTACACTGCTGCTGCTTTTCAGAGACAAAGGATAATAACGCAATGTGGAGCCATTATGCGCAGAACAGCACAGGGTTTTGCATTGAGTATGACATGACAAAGTTTACACATCGTGACTTTCAACGAAGGTTTATGTACCTTGTCATTTATACAGACGAGTTACCAGACGCAACTGAAACGATAAGAAACCGTCAGCCACAAACAAAAACCTCATTTCTAGCAACATGGGTTTCTGTTCATAAAAAGACGGAGTGGAGTTATGAGAAGGAGTGGAGGCTAATCTTCCAAGGGTGGTACAAACAAGATACTTACATACGATTTCCTGCTGCTTCAGCCATCTATTAGGGTATAAAATCAGCGACGAAAGTAAAGCGGCTATACTAAATATAGCTAAAATAGTTGATATACCTGTTTATGACACGAAGCTTCACGATAATGTAGTTACTTATAGTCTATTAAAACCATAAAATGACGATACACGACATAGAGCCAAAGCATATTTCTTGATACAATCCCGTTAAACCTTGGTTTAGGATTGGCCATATGGCATTAGATAAATATGAAGACGAATGGAAACAAATTTTTTATAAAACCATAACGGAGGGAAGGTATGTCAGAAAATCCAACTGCTGGAATTGGTGATCCTTATTGGTATGAGTGGTCTGTCGGGCTTCTATATACATTGGATATGCTTATACTGGAAAATAATATTAAGCATGTAATACTTCAATGTAGTTCAATGCAGGGCCTAGACGATGTAGTTGTAGTATACGAAGATGATCAAGTTGAATGTATACAAATAAAACATACAAGAGTAAGTGATACATTGACATTCTCCAATGCTCTAGCCCTTTTAAAAAGTATGATAGGCGATTGGAATAATGCAAAATCGCAAGGGTATACACACTGTTCTGCTATTTTATTTACGAATAGAACCATAGGAACACAAAAATCGACTTCAAAAGATGGTATTAAATTACCTTCACTAGATGAATTTTGGGACTCACTGCAAGGGCAAAGTAATGAAGCTAGAGCAATATCTGAGATTAGAATTAAGCCTGAATGGGAGGAAGCTTGGAGGAAATGGCTTAACGAATTGAGCGAATTCTCAGATGGAGAAAAACTGGAATTCTTAAAAGATTTGCGACTAGTCACTAATCAAGAAGGGCTAGCAGAAATTTATCAAAGCATTATAAATAAACTGAAAGAATGTTTTCATGTCGATGAGCGCACTGCTACTCAACTTCATCAAAAACTTACATATGCACTTATGACACGGACTACTACGATAAGGATTAAAGAAGAAATTACAAAAGAAGACTTACTTCAGGCATTATCACTTTCTGGGGATAAAATAGTTGGTGAGCATAATCTCCCAACCTGTGAACCTTTTTTTGATTCAAGGGTGGATTTTGTAAAGACACTGGAAGCAATTCTGGCGGAACGGCGTAGTCCTATTGTTTTCTTATCTGGGGGACCTGGTAGTGGTAAAACAAATATCGTAAATTACTTATCAAACAAATCTGATTCTGTAATTACTCTTAGATTCCACTCCTTTAAGCCACTCAATCCCAAAGATGAATACCTCACCGCAGATAAAGGTATCAGTGATCCGAGAGCTTTGTGGGGGAATTTGTTAATCGAATTAAGGGAAATATTTATGAAATACAACAAAATGTCTGATTACAATGTCCCGCCAACAATAGAATTGATGGAATCTGTGGATGTATTGCGTGGTGAAGTGTTACGACTATCAGAAATATTAGGGACAATGACTGGAAGGACAACAGTAATTGCAATAGATGGAATTGATCATGCTGCAAGAAGTGGGGAAAATAATACGTTTCTTGGCACATTAATTCCGCCTGAAAGCGTTCCGAATCAAGTATGTTTTCTTATCGCAGGACAGCCTGTGAGCGAGTATCGTGAGTATCCATACTTTATAGCAGACGCGAGCCGTGTACTTACACTTGATGTGCCGTGCATATCAGAGAATGATGTAGCGCAGTTGTATGATTCCAGCGATATTAAAATTCCGGCTGATGGTAGGGATGCTGCGATCAGGATTATCTATGGAGCCTCTACGGGGAATACATTATCGGCAGTCTTTGCCATTGAAGAAGCAAAGCGTTTTGAATCAATTGAGGAATTTGAAGAACAGCTTGAAACGAAACAGTTAGCACGTGGAATCGAAAGCTATTATAACTACATATGGAAAGCAGCTGTAGATGGTATTCCTGCAGAATATAATTTCGTCGATATGATGATAGCAGGAACACTTTCGCTTTTTAACAAGCAGATAACACCAACCATGCTACAGTCTATTTGCCCAGATGCAGAAATAAGCCTTTTGGCATGGAGAAGAATCCTCCAAAAGCTGTATCCGATTGTAGTGAATTCCTCAGATGATGGATATGTGGTTTTTCACAACGATGTTCGAATATATCTTGGTAAGTATTTGCGTAAGGAACCCGGAATACTTTCTGAGGTATCAAGTAGGCTAGCTGATTTTCTTCTATCCGGTCTCTGTGACATAAGAACTAAGCATGAATTGGTATTTGATTTTCTTCAAAACGCACATCGGGAGAAAGAGTTCATAGACATTCTTAACAGGCAATATGTTACTGAAGCATTAGGCATGAAAAGACCTATGAGTGAAATCATTGCACAATTAGAGGCAACCTTAAATTCTCTAAATCAAATTTCAGATTATTCAAAAGTGCTGTCACTTAGTTGTGCAGTTGCTACCTTACATCAGTTTAATCAATCTTTGCAATGGATGGATCAACAATATTTGGGCGAGATTGAGGTGCCTGCTGCTCTGTTCAGCGAGCGGAAGGTTATTCAGCGTGAATTTTTAACAGCAAATATTCTATATAAGATGCTTGGTAATACAATGTTTTTAATCCAGCATGGAGAAATTAATAGAGCAGAAAGTAATATCAAACGTTGGTTAGGTACATTAGGGCCTGGTGCAGTTGCAGAATTGCTGTATACAAATTGTGGTTCGAAGGATAACGTTGATGGTTTCGAAGAAGAAATGTCCCGTATGATGGAACTATGGGGGCGTGTATCGCAATATACGGGTATTTTTTTCTCCGGAATTGACCATATAGATAGTTCGGAAATAATTAAATGTGCATATGCAAATTTTACAAAAGGCTGGTTAGATGAAGGCAAAAATCTTCTTACGTCTGAGCATATTAATAATACACTAGGTCAACTTGACGTTTATTATCGAGATGATTTAAACGGCTATTTGATGAGTATTCTGGCTTGTGAACGAAACGATTCAATTAAGGTTATCTTTGATTCTGCAATGGCTAATACATTTTCTAACGAAATAAAGTTACAACTGACAACCTGGGCGATGCAGAATGATCTCCAAGAACAGTGTTCAGAATGGATATCTGAAATTCAAAGTCAAAAGTTTGGATATATTAAAAAATCTGCCTTCGAATATCAAAAAGAAGTATTTCTGTATTACTGTAAAATTGTTTACGTTTTAGCATATTGCGAAGACATAGATATAAGTACTACATCAAAAGCTTGCCTGCTTGCTTTCAAAGAAAAAGACTTTTCACCAAAGGATCGAGGTTATTTTGCAGCACAGCAATTAATACTGATAAGTGCATTCTTAGGTAGATTAAATCGTGGCATTAATATCGATGAAACTTCATCAGTTCGTGTTTCGGACTTCTGCGCAATCTTAGGTCAACTTCTTAACTACAGAGACTGGATAAATAGATATGAGGTCAGTGGTTTTAGCATTGAAGCTGATCTGTTGAATTCGATAATTCGAATGTATCCTAAGATGGATGCCGAATTTCAAAAAGCTGTGGATAGCATGTTTTCTAGCCGGGCGAAAGATTACGAGCATATCGAACACTTGAACATCTATTGGAATCACTTAAAGCTGCATGGTCAACATGATCTTTTAGAGCAATTGTTTGACAATTGGATGAACCCGGCTGGTCTTGTTTGGGGCAAAGAGCTCTATGAAATTAATGAGATCGCGACAGATTTTATTGAAAAGGCTGCGGAACTAGGATGGAAAGACAGAGTAATAGAAGCGCAAAAATTGCTCGATAGCAGAATTGTCGGATATGTTGGCAGAAAGGATTACTCCTTGTACTACCTTATGAATTGGTACAAGCATATCAGCATATTTGATGACTCGCATTGGAAAACAGAAGGAGTTCTCTTACTCAACATATCTAAAATAGCTTCAGAAACAGGTGATAATAGAGCGGCTGTTTATATTGACGCCTCTGTTGCGGAATCAGCCGGTCGCCTAAGCGCAGATGATCTTTGGAAATTTGCAAATTTCCAAAGATCATCTGCGCTTAGGCGACCGGCTGATTCCGCAACAGAGGCGTCAATATAAACAGCCGCTCTATTATCACCTGTTTCTGAAGCTATTTTAGATATGTTGAGTAAGAGAACTCCTTCTGTTTTCCAATGCGAGTCATCAAATATGCTGATATGCTTGTACCAATTCATAAGGTAGTACAAGGAGTAATCCTTTCTGCCAACATATCCGACAATTCTGCTATCGAGCAATTTTTGCGCTTCTATTACTCTGTCTTTCCATCCTAGTTCCGCAGCCTTTTCAATAAAATCTGTCGCGATCTCATTAATTTCATAGAGCTCTTTGCCCCAAACAAGACCAGCCGGGTTCATCCAATTGTCAAACAATTGCTCTAAAAGATCATGTTGACCATGCAGCTTTAAGTGATTCCAATAGATGTTCAAGTGTTCGATATGCTCGTAATCTTTCGCCCGGCTAGAAAACATGCTATCCACAGCTTTTTGAAATTCGGCATCCATCTTAGGATACATTCGAATTATCGAATTCAACAGATCAGCTTCAATGCTAAAACCACTGACCTCATATCTATTTATCCAGTCTCTGTAGTTAAGAAGTTGACCTAAGATTGCGCAGAAGTCCGAAACACGAACTGATGAAGTTTCATCGATATTAATGCCACGATTTAATCTACCTAAGAATGCACTTATCAGTATTAATTGCTGTGCTGCAAAATAACCTCGATCCTTTGGTGAAAAGTCTTTTTCTTTGAAAGCAAGCAGGCAAGCTTTTGATGTAGTACTTATATCTATGTCTTCGCAATATGCTAAAACGTAAACAATTTTACAGTAATACAGAAATACTTCTTTTTGATATTCGAAGGCAGATTTTTTAATATATCCAAACTTTTGACTTTGAATTTCAGATATCCATTCTGAACACTGTTCTTGGAGATCATTCTGCATCGCCCAGGTTGTCAGTTGTAACTTTATTTCGTTAGAAAATGTATTAGCCATTGCAGAATCAAAGATAACCTTAATTGAATCGTTTCGTTCACAAGCCAGAATACTCATCAAATAGCCGTTTAAATCATCTCGATAATAAACGTCAAGTTGACCTAGTGTATTATTAATATGCTCAGACGTAAGAAGATTTTTGCCTTCATCTAACCAGCCTTTTGTAAAATTTGCATATGCACATTTAATTATTTCCGAACTATCTATATGGTCAATTCCGGAGAAAAAAATACCCGTATATTGCGATACACGCCCCCATAGTTCCATCATACGGGACATTTCTTCTTCGAAACCATCAACGTTATCCTTCGAACCACAATTTGTATACAGCAATTCTGCAACTGCACCAGGCCCTAATGTACCTAACCAACGTTTGATATTACTTTCTGCTCTATTAATTTCTCCATGCTGGATTAAAAACATTGTATTACCAAGCATCTTATATAGAATATTTGCTGTTAAAAATTCACGCTGAATAACCTTCCGCTCGCTGAACAGAGCAGCAGGCACCTCAATCTCGCCCAAATATTGTTGATCCATCCATTGCAAAGATTGATTAAACTGATGTAAGGTAGCAACTGCACAACTAAGTGACAGCACTTTTGAATAATCTGAAATTTGATTTAGAGAATTTAAGGTTGCCTCTAATTGTGCAATGATTTCACTCATAGGTCTTTTCATGCCTAATGCTTCAGTAACATATTGCCTGTTAAGAATGTCTATGAACTCTTTCTCCCGATGTGCGTTTTGAAGAAAATCAAATACCAATTCATGCTTAGTTCTTATGTCACAGAGACCGGATAGAAGAAAATCAGCTAGCCTACTTGATACCTCAGAAAGTATTCCGGGTTCCTTACGCAAATACTTACCAAGATATATTCGAACATCGTTGTGAAAAACCACATATCCATCATCTGAGGAATTCACTACAATCGGATACAGCTTTTGGAGGATTCTTCTCCATGCCAAAAGGCTTATTTCTGCATCTGGGCAAATAGACTGTAGCATGGTTGGTGTTATCTGCTTGTTAAAAAGCGAAAGTGTTCCTGCTATCATCATATCGACGAAATTATATTCTGCAGGAATACCATCTACAGCTGCTTTCCATATGTAGTTATAATAGCTTTCGATTCCACGTGCTAACTGTTTCGTTTCAAGCTGTTCTTCAAATTCCTCAATTGATTCAAAACGCTTTGCTTCTTCAATGGCAAAGACTGCCGATAATGTATTCCCCGTAGAGGCTCCATAGATAATCCTGATCGCAGCATCCCTACCATCAGCCGGAATTTTAATATCGCTGGAATCATACAACTGCGCTACATCATTCTCTGATATGCACGGCACATCAAGTGTAAGTACACGGCTCGCGTCTGCTATAAAGTATGGATACTCACGATACTCGCTCACAGGCTGTCCTGCGATAAGAAAACATACTTGATTCGGAACGCTTTCAGGCGGAATTAATGTGCCAAGAAACGTATTATTTTCCCCACTTCTTGCAGCATGATCAATTCCATCTATTGCAATTACTGTTGTCCTTCCAGTCATTGTCCCTAATATTTCTGATAGTCGTAACACTTCACCACGCAATACATCCACAGATTCCATCAATTCTATTGTTGGCGGGACATTGTAATCAGACATTTTGTTGTATTTCATAAATATTTCCCTTAATTCGATTAACAAATTCCCCCACAAAGCTCTCGGATCACTGATACCTTTATCTGCGGTGAGGTATTCATCTTTGGGATTGAGTGGCTTAAAGGAGTGGAATCTAAGAGTAATTACAGAATCAGATTTGTTTGATAAGTAATTTACGATATTTGTTTTACCACTACCAGGTCCCCCAGATAAGAAAACAATAGGACTACGCCGTTCCGCCAGAATTGCTTCCAGTGTCTTTACAAAATCCACCCTTGAATCAAAAAAAGGTTCACAGGTTGGGAGATTATGCTCACCAACTATTTTATCCCCAGAAAGTGATAATGCCTGAAGTAAGTCTTCTTTTGTAATTTCTTCTTTAATCCTTATCGTAGTAGTCCGTGTCATAAGTGCATATGTAAGTTTTTGATGAAGTTGAGTAGCAGTGCGCTCATCGACATGAAAACATTCTTTCAGTTTATTTATAATGCTTTGATAAATTTCTGCTAGCCCTTCTTGATTAGTGACTAGTCGCAAATCTTTTAAGAATTCCAGTTTTTCTCCATCTGAGAATTCGCTCAATTCGTTAAGCCATTTCCTCCAAGCTTCCTCCCATTCAGGCTTAATTCTAATCTCAGATATTGCTCTAGCTTCATTACTTTGCCCTTGCAGTGAGTCCCAAAATTCATCTAGTGAAGGTAATTTAATACCATCTTTTGAAGTCGATTTTTGTGTTCCTATGGTTCTATTCGTAAATAAAATAGCAGAACAGTGTGTATACCCTTGCGATTTTGCATTATTCCAATCGCCTATCATACTTTTTAAAAGGGCTAGAGCATTGGAGAATGTCAATGTATCACTTACTCTTGTATGTTTTATTTGTATACATTCAACTTGATCATCTTCGTATACTACAACTACATCGTCTAGGCCCTGCATTGAACTACATTGAAGTATTACATGCTTAATATTATTTTCCAGTATAAGCATATCCAATGTATATAGAAGCCCGACAGACCACTCATACCAATAAGGATCACCAATTCCAGCAGTTGGATTTTCTGACATACCTTCCCTCCGTTATGGTTTTATAAAAAATTTGTTTCCATTCGTCTTCATATTTATCTAATGCCATATGGCCAATCCTAAACCAAGGTTTAACGGGATTGTATCAAGAAATATGCTTTGGCTCTATGTCGTGTATCGTCATTTTATGGTTTTAATAGACTATAAGTAACTACATTATCGTGAAGCTTCGTGTCATAAACAGGTATATCAACTATTTTAGCTATATTTAGTATAGCCGCTTTACTTTCGTCGCTGATTTTATACCCTAATAGATGGCTGAAGCAGCAGGAAATCGTATGTAAGTATCTTGTTTGTACCACCCTTGGAAGATTAGCCTCCACTCCTTCTCATAACTCCACTCCGTCTTTTTATGAACAGAAACCCATGTTGCTAGAAATGAGGTTTTTGTTTGTGGCTGACGGTTTCTTATCGTTTCAGTTGCGTCTGGTAACTCGTCTGTATAAATGACAAGGTACATAAACCTTCGTTGAAAGTCACGATGTGTAAACTTTGTCATGTCATACTCAATGCAAAACCCTGTGCTGTTCTGCGCATAATGGCTCCACATTGCGTTATTATCCTTTGTCTCTGAAAAGCAGCAGCAGTGTACAATTGACTGCCACATCTCACCTGCAACCTCGTTTATTTCGATTATCTGTTTATCTACTACAGTTTTTAGCGCATTTTCAATGTAGCCAGGAGAAAGCTTGGCGTCATTGTGTGCTTTGGCCGCTTGTGTGCTTGCCTCTCTGAGTATTTTGTCGTACCAATCATCTCCGCTTAAAAGCTCGTCAAGCTTTTCTTGTGTCATATGATTTCCCATGTGCTTCTTATAACTATCCTTTATTTTCGGATTGTCGCCTTGGAACATGACCCGAAAATCCACCTTCGCACGTGTATCGAGAAGGTCGTTGAACGTTTTAGGGGAGACTACTTTAATGTGCTGATTTTTTATTTCGTCCAAAGAATGTACATTGAATTTTCTATACCTGTATAGCCTATTAGGGATGTGTTTGTCTTTTATAAGCATACCATATGAAAAATCATCTACATTTTCGTTGTCGAAACATCTCTTAATAAATTCATTTTTCCACATACTAACCTCTCTCCAGTTTTTTATCGCTTCCACATCCGTTGAGTACGTAAAAAAGAGGCCACACCCCTCTGGTATCCCCTCGGAGGTAGGTTATTCATAGAATATAGCAATAGGGTGAACTACAACTATTTTTTTAGCATCAGCAAAAAAGCTCAACATAATAGAATTAATAGAGTTTTGAAGTGTTGAAAAAATTGATGTTTCTGGTATGGAAGAAGCCACTTCAACGAGATTTGTTATGTAACCCACAATTTTAATTTTGCTACCATATTTAAAAGCTGTCATCTTAGCATTATCTCGTAAGTATTTTTCATCAAGAACGACCATATATTCTCCAGCGCAAATAGCTTGTCTATATGGTACAATCGCTTTAAGCATGTCTAGAATATTTTTAACATCATCATAGGATGCATCACTTTTTTGGACAGATTCTTTGATAATTTTATTTACGTCTTTTTGCTGAGCTCGAAGTTTATACCGTGAAAACGGCTGCATTTCTTCGTCAATCTTGCGTCGAATTTCATCTGCACTTTGCTTCTTTAAATAATTCAAGAGCGCCCATTCTGAAAAAAGTGAAGAATAATAATCTAAATCTAGAACAAAAAAATTATCCTTTAACTCAACGAAGTCTCCTACAAAAGAAGATTTTTCTTTAAGTATGTCGTTTTCTTTAAGTATGTAATTAATTGATCAAAGGAATTATCATGGATAATTTTAGTTTCGATATCACGCACTAATTCCGAATTTTCATTATTCTTCGATTTCTTGTATTCATAATTTGCTGAACCCTCAGCTCCGATACCTAGTATCTTTCCACCAACTGTACCTTGGGTTGATAAAGTATTTTGTGCTCCTTTTTCGGTTGTACTAATTTGTTGATATTCTTTTTCTTTTTGCTTTATCAATCCGTTTTGAATTTGTGCTAAATAAGAATTAATGACTTCTGTATCCAGATAAATAAAACGCCGCATACCATCAACTCCTTTGCATTTTAGTTTTATTTTTTCAGTTTTAACATTACAGACGCAGGTATGTAGTCCATTTTCTGAACCTAATGTAATATGCCAAGTTTTCTCTGTGCCATAGGCCTCCCGAACTTCTTACTTTTACACCAACTGAATTTGTTGGCCCCCCCATATTTTGGCACTCTAATATATTTTTTATATGCTTCATTAATCTCAACATATACGCTCTTAGACATTGATATTACTTACTTTATCGGCAATGTCATCTGTTTTATATCCTCAGGGGTAGCATATGCGGTCATCTGTTATAAATACTGCTAAGATCCTTTGCTTTCAATGGTTTTAAGCTATTTCAAGTAAGCACACAACTTCACAATGATCTGTAGTCAGGAACATAACAATCAGCTCTTGGCTACTTTTCATATTTTAGTTGGGTTAGTTAGGAAAAGTGTCTGGCACCATAGTACTATCCTATTCAACATTCAAAAAATCAAAGTGGCCGAGCCGTAACAGATTCTCTTTGGCGCGTTCAGCATTTTCGCAAACCTGCTGATCTTCGGCATTCAATCCAGCCTTTAAAATAGGCGTTGCATCGTTGGCTGAAATGTACACCGGGGTGCTTCGGTCCATAGCAGCCGTAATTTTTTCAAAGCATTCAACAACTAATGCCAGGTAATTTGGAAGCAGTTTGTTTAAAGCTTTCACCCATAAGGAAAGCTTCACATCCTTCCCACGCACAAAATCAAGAATTTTCGAGAAAGATTCCAAACGCCAGTTAGTGTCAAGACATTCAGCTTCCAACCAAAATGTAAATTCCTGAAGTTCCAACGGCTCAGCGGCTTCAACGCGCCAATCGAAAAAAGCGATAACGCGGTCAGTCAATGCTTTATCCAAATGTCTATCGCTTTTTCTCAGTGCACGACCAACATAATCAAAGAGCTGAGCCCAACGTTTCCGGTCATCGTTTGTCTTGTCATAAAAACGCTCTAGCAGGCCTCCATCACCCAATAAAGGGTAAACATCCCAAAGATAGTAGGTGAAAAGGTGTTGCCCAATCCTATCGACAAACATCTTACCGTTGTCTTTTTCTGACGTTAGAGCATTCAGGTTCTCTATAGCGTATTCAAACTCAGCCTGCAGGATTTCAAATATCAGCTTGACTGGCCGATTGAAGCGAACATAGCTACCAAACGCATCCTGCCAAAGAACTTTATTTCCCTGCGGGAAAAAGCTTTCTCTATGTTCAATCGCCCAATCCCGGTTGAGGGCACAAATGTTTCCGAAGTGCATCCCTAATAACGCATGTTCAGGTCGGGACAAAGGGATTTCGGCATCGTTCGTTATACGCTTCGCGAGGATGTCGGTCACTTCTGGCAAATTATCTGCCGGTAAATGCCGATGAACCCAGAAACCGAAATTAACAAGAGATTCGACTGCTCGACTGCGGGTGTTGTTGATAGCCTCGGTGATTGGATCATCTCGGTTTAGCAGTACAGGGCATTCGTGGTCGAGCCGCCAATCAAACTGGCTGCATGCCTGTCGAAGAAGATCGGCAAGACTATTCCTTGCAGTAAAAGGCGCATTCGTATCCTTGTTTACGCATGCGTCGATAAAATCGATCACGGCTCGGCGTGAGTTGCCCCAGTCTGGATGGTCGCGTGATTCTTCTCGCGGCTCAGGTTGACCTTCCACTCGTGCCGAATCTGGATGCAACAATACCCAAGCACAGAACTCGATCCATTGGTCCAGATTGTCAAAATTCTTCTCCTTGATGAATTCAAGCATGGCTTTGAGTATTGCAGTGACATAGATTGGTCGTTCAATCCTGTCACGGTTCATCATCCAAAATGCTACGTGCTCTATATTATGTACGATCTTGTCTTTGAATAGGGACTGAAAGACACTAGCAAGCGCGGAAATATTGATCTCAATTAGCCAATTGTCCTTGTCAGAATGTTCCTCGTCCCAGTTATTCAGATAGGTCAAAAGTTCTTCATCAGTAAAGTTTTCAAGCTCTTCGGCAGTCTTAGGACTCCGATAGCTGACAACACCACTGGTTACCCCGCTGTAGGGTGAATAGCTATCATCGGTAACCGCTTCAGGCTGGGCCTCGCCTTCCAACTCACCGAAATAACGCCGAACTTCTCCGCTCAGCAGTGGTGCAAATGGACGTAGCTGTTTGTGATGGAAATGGCGCTGTCGTTGTTGAAAGGCCTCCTCGCTGTAACGCTCACCCATCCATTCACGAAAATCATCTTTCGCGGGCCCGTTAAGAATGGCATCGAAAATACCACTTCCTTCATCTTCACTAAGCAATTGGGGGCCGAAGTGCTCGCTAGCCTTGCGGATCATCAATTGGAATTCGTAGTGGTACTCCTTTTTTGAAAAATCATCATATCCGAGGATCTGTTCGCGTATCCATGGGAGGGTCTGGTCACTCTGATTTGATGCGTAAAGGTGCCGACGCAGACGCTTAAACACTTCCCAGCGATGATTTCGTAATGCCTGATCCAGGGCGTCAATGGATTCCGGAGCTTTGTCATAGACCTGTTCGCAGGCATAGGTCATTGTCTGCACCAGAGTTTCCTTCACATCCTGATAGTTATAATCCTCTGGTTTATCCAACCTCCGACACCAGATTTCCGAATAGTCCTGGCCTCTCCCTTTGTCGAAATCTTCCGTATGTATTCCAAGCCGTATCATGCTTGCCACCGCGTCAATCAAGATGCGGGAAACCTGAAATGGCTCATTCTTGGCCAAGGGGCGAATACCTTTTTCAAGGATTTGCTGATATTCCCACTGAGCGAAACGCGGGATCGGTTCTAACGAAGTGTCCCAAGCTTTCGGATTCTCTTTCCGCCGGGATCGCTTTTCCTCTTCACGAGGATCCCTACGGAACTCAACAATCTTGAGTAATAACGCAGGAGCAACTTCGGAAAGCTGTGAATCAAAAATAAAAGGCTTTTTCAGCAAACTAATGATGAGTTCATGATCCCAACGGTAGTTTTCAATAAAGGATGTAATAAATCGAGAAAACATTAAGACCGCGTCAACAGAGTCAGCTTTTAACATAATCTTCAAGATTCCTCCCAAAACCCGAAAATTATCCGTGTTCGGAATCTTTGAGATTTGATCCATTACCTCAGCAGGCGCAGCGTCAAAAATGCGTATCAGATACTCAAGGGGGGGCCACCATGGAATAACATCGTGCCCTTCTGCGGTATGCTCTATGTCGGGCGGATTAAGAAAATACCCTCTTCCCGAAAGATGGTTTAACCAAACAGCATTGTCAGCATTTTTGAAAAAGTAATCGTAATTAGTTCCTCTGCTCTCCAGCAGTTGCAATCCCCGCTCAATTTCAATTGAAGTCACCTGTCTCCCACGAGCTAGTATGGCTTTCAGTTCCGTCAGATCTTCGGTTGTAATAGGTCTCGTAAGATCAACATCACCTGGCAATCTCTCTTTCCCTGACAATTCCGGTTGAAACGCCTCGATGTACTTTTCCAAATCAGGAAAATACAAGATAAAGCGCCTGCTCGCGCAGGCTTGTTTAAAGTCACCATCAAAACCGATGACAGCAATGTTTGAGTGGTGCTGCTTATGGTACTGGTCTAATGCGCTGAAAATAAATGCGTCTGGAAATTCCTTCAGTTTCTTTTCCGAGAAAGGAGGACAGATTTCAAAATACCAATCAACAACATCTTCCAAATTTCCAGTAATGGGTAGGTTTTCAACAACAAAATGCTCTTTGAAGGAAGACCATTGGCGGATCATCTCTTTGATGCATTTCTTTTCCAGCTCTTTTTGAGAAGGGAGATCAACAATGGCCAAGTTGTTGACGGGGTATGCCTTATGAGCATTTATGACAGCATTAGCGGCCTTTTCAGCCTCTCGTTCAAAGTGACGAAATAACTCACGCTCCATAATAACCGGAATAAGCAGGCGCAGACTGCCTTTGGCAAATGTCTCCACTAAAGCGGTAAATGCCTTTGTGTCAAAACGGAGCCCTTGTCTTTTGAAGAACTCAGTGTCGATATAAAGAGAGGTCGGAACATGTCTCATAAAATGCCCCTCCTTATCTCCATCGATGTTATTATATCGCGAGAGGTCTTGCAGTATGGCAAGAATATTATCATTATAAACGTCCTCCTTAGTAGCCTACGCCATTTATTTATGTCGCAGTCAATTGGTTGCCGTTTGGCGTTTACCTACTTTTCGTATTTTTTGTTGGATTAGTTGGAAAAGGTGTTTGACACCGTAGTAATATGTTCAATTCCTCCGCCATTATTTTTTAAAAGATTATCGTTCATGGTGAAGCCTTTTCCCATGTATTCTTTTAAAACATTGCTTGCCCATATTCTAAACTGTGTGCCGCATAATGATTTCACACGATATCCCACAGAGATAATAACATCTAAGTTGTAGTAATCAACCTGATATGTTTTACCGTCAGCAGCAGTTGTTGCAAAATTTGCAACAACTGAATTTCTTATCAATTCACCTTCATTGAATATATTTTTATTGTGACGAGAAATAGTGGACTTATCACGCTGAAACAATTCTGCCATTTTGTCAATAGAAAGCCAAACAGTATCGTTGTCAAAAGTAGTTCCTATTTTTGTAAAACCATCTTCGGTCTGATACATTACAATTTCAGAATTCATATATACACTCCAACACGCTTTTCCTTAATTATACACGTTTCATCAAAATATCTCCATTAATTATGATAAAAAGAGGCCAACCCGAAAACCTTTTTTGGCTAAGCTTAACCTCTATTTTTATAGGAAAAACACATTGTCTATGTAACAATTTGATTTAAGATAATTATAACTTAAACTCAGATCAATATTTGAGGAATTACTAATATTGAATATATCTTCCCAGTATATATTCATATAAGTAGATATATCCTTGTTTTTTATCCTTATTAATTTATCATTTTCATCAACTACACTTAAGCCAATATCATTTAAATATTGCTTTATATTTTCCTTTCTATTATCAACAATATTACTAATATCATTAATAGTCATAACAAAATAACCTCATATTAAAATTCATTACTGATATTATAAATAATGGAAAATTTACTTTTAACGGACGTACCTGCTTATAGAATTTCTGTGCATGAATTCATTATGAATATATCCTTGCTCCGGTGTTATTCCAATAAGCTCCGGACGTTCATTATGGATTTCTTCCAACGTCTTATCTGGGCCTCCGATAATACTAAAAGGTTCTTCAGCCTCAATCGGATAACCAGAAATCAATTTTTTAACCAATTCTTCCGCATGGTCCTGATTCTTGGCAAACACAATGCCTTCAAACTTGCTGGCAGTTTTTCTGCTTCCTCTTTTATGATAATAAAAATGTACCGAATAAATCATATGGTTCTCCTTCCATTACCCTATTGCTTATAAACGGTTACTACCTGCCGACAATCCACAATATAATTATAGGTCTGATCCTTGATTTATATAGAATCACATACCACTTTTTTCACAAATATCTTTGAGTTTATTCAATGGTATAAACTGACGTACCTGCTTCAATTATCCAAAGATAGATCCCTTTTATAATTAATTTAATCAATCTGCTCTGAAAAAAGCTGAGTTCTTAATTCTCCATCTTCAAACCAAACTAGCCAACATTTGTCACTTCTACTACACAATTTAGGATATTTCTCAAGTGCTTTTGAAGTAGCTTGTCTTAGCAATCTAACAGTCCAAAAAATCTTGAAATTAAGGTGTTCTAATTGCAAAAGCAATTTTTCTCGATCAACACATAAATATGATAGTGAGTCATGCCACTTTTCTCCTGCTTCAAACCTAATTGCTTCAAGCTGTTTTTCTCCATTATAATACTTATACCCATCCCCATCACATATACCCAGCAATTTCCGTATAATTCGGGAAGGTAGTTTATAATATACATCACCAAATTCAGGATAATTAGCCGTGCATTCTTCAACTGCCTTTTTAATTGTATAATTTACAAAATCTCCTATGTCAGTATCAATAGAAATAGTAGAAACTTTACTATAACATTCATTTTTCCAACTCATCCAACATATTTCTTTTGGAGTGATATAGCACTGAGTTTCAGTAGAAGAATGCAAATCTTCTGGATTACTAAATTCATCGACTATAAAATCTTTTCGATTTATTATGTCATTTTTTAAGTATTTAAAATGCTCATTTGTGATTATTGCTGAAGAAATCCACATAAGTGATTCCCCACCCAAAGCATTAGATACAGAATTAAAACTATATAATGATATCCAATTCTTTTTCTCTTCTTGTACAATTTCATGATTGAAATCACGAATATCAATCCATTTTTCAAAATTAGGAGTAGAAGCATTTATTGCACTAAACCGCTTCGCGGTGGCTCATTGAACAAAATTCCGTGCAATAAAG